>ERZ869983.228-NODE-228-length-19183-cov-4.142782_pt1 | contig 19183 bp, 21 predicted proteins | sample MGYA00521106_ERZ869983 | MGnify/ENA primary metagenome ERZ869983 (study PRJEB32232, sample SAMN07284972) | human gut metagenome | biome: human-associated habitat; material: feces | host: Homo sapiens | place: Tanzania | collected 2014-04-05 ...
CTAACTGTTCATCTGTCTTAGATTTCAATCTCTCCGATTGCACGTCTCTCGCATGGCTCGTCAATCTCGTCCAGATTCTTGATTCCAAGCTCACGACAGACAATCTGGGCAACCTTCCATGCACAAAGTCCGGTAAAGTAGATACACTGCTCTTTGTGTTCACCCTGTCCCATATTGAATTCTTTTGTTAAAACTCTGCAGCAGATTGCTTTCTTTCCATTTGCTTCCTTGAACCAGTCATGAAGCTCATGAACAAGCTCCATACATTTTACACTCTTTGGATTTGTAGGTCCATCCTGTTCTGTACGTCCAAAGAACATACCCAGTGCAAGAATTCCTCCGTTTAATGCCCCACATATACAACCTGATTTTCCGGCTCCTACAGCCATACCGGAAGACATTGCGATAACTTCCTCAGGTACATCTAATTTAAACTCATTACGAATTGTTGCCATCAAAGCCTCACAGCAATAATAACCTTTCTTAAAGTTCTTCTCTGCCTCTCTCTGGATTGCTCTTGGGCTTACCTCTGTTACTCCAATGTTCATACTAAAACCTCCTAAAAAATTTTATAAATTATTGACCCTACCAAGAATCTTTCCATATTCTAACGTGGAAAAATGTTTTTGTGAACCCTTGTTTTTTCTATCTCCAGACATCGCACATTGACATCTTCTATAATCTTGTTTTTTTACACAAAAAAGCCATTCTTCCCACTTCGACAATTTGTCGATTCTGTAGAAAAAATGACTTATGTTCAACTCTTTGTTACACTATATCAACGATTCTTTTATCGTGTGATCTCACCCCGTCTGATTTTGCCGATCCAGTCCTGGATATGCTGTCGGAAGCACTGTACCGCCTCATTTTCCTCCTCATCACGGCGCGTGATCATGCAGGCTTTCCACTCGTACACGCCATCTGAAAATGGGATCAGCTTCATACCGGACTCCCGCATATCATCAAAAACAAAATCTACCGTCACAGATATTCCCTTATTTGCTTTTACCATCTTGTGGCACAGACTAAATCCACTCGTCTGAAATGCTATATTCGGCTTAAATCCTGCTTCCCGGCATTTATCCATCACCAGATGATAGATCTGGAACTGACTGCTCTCAATATACAACGGCTCGTCTTTCAGATCCTCAATGGTCACACTCTCCCTTGACGCAAATGGATGTTTTTCATTTACAAGCATTTTTATTGGAAATGTTTCAAGGGGTACAACATGGTATTTTTCTTCATCAAAATCTCCGATAGAAAATGCAACATTTCCCTCTTTTTCTTCAAATAATTGTTCCACCGGAAGATCCGGGTATTCCCGATACTGGAACTCAATATCCGGATGTTCCCGCTCAAACGCATTAATGCAGTCCGGTGTCACAAGACGAAGAATTCCATATGCCGACAAAAGATCTACTACTTTCCGCTGACGCTGTTCGATATGCAGGATTTCCCGTTTCATTTCATAATAATCTTCGATATCCTGATTTGCGTAAACCAGGAAACGTTCCCCGCTCTCTGTCAGATGCATGCCATTTTTATCTCTTACAAATAACTGGCTCCCCATCTCTGTCTCCAGATTTTTCAATATCTTACTGACTCCCTGTGGTGTCATGTACAGCTTTTTTGCTGCTTTTGAAACACTCTTTTCAACAGCAATCATCTGGAAAACCTTCAAATCCCGAATATCCATAAAACCTCTTCTTTCTTTTCATCTTTATATAGAAAGCGAATCCCCATTTTCACTTTTCTACTACTTAGTCTGTTTCAGTTTTGCAACTGACTTCTTCACGCACCACAGGCAGGTCGGAACACTGTAACAGCATGCTGCGATCCATGCTGCCTGATCGGCAAAACAGATTGCAGTGTAGCCAAATGTTCCTACAAATCCAAGGCTGACAACTGCTCTTGCAACCATCTCCGTAGCACCTGAAAAAACGGTTCTTCCGGAATATCCAAGTCCCTGTGTTACCATTCTTGTAACTGTCAGGATTCCAAGGCTCCAATAGAAAAGTCCCATGCAGCTTAGATATTTTGCAGAAGCATCAAGTGCACCAACTGCTTCTGTCCCAAGGAAGATCATAGACAACACTCGTCCGGCTATGATCATCAGAATGCCTGCAAAAATACCATAAATAACTCCAACTGCCACACCGCGTTTCAATCCCTGTCGGATACGGTCTGACTGCCCGGCTCCAAAATTCTGGCTGCAGAACACGGACGCTGCACTGGAAAATGCATCAAACGGACATAGTGTAAACTGCTTGATACGTGATGCCGCAGTAAAAGCGGACACATACATACTTCCGAGTCCATTATTGGCTGACTGCATGATCATACTTCCAATCGCTGTAATGGAAAACTGCAGTCCCGTCGGAATTCCCATCAGGAGCAGTTCTTTCGCCGCTTTTCCAGACCAGGTACGCTCTGACTTATTCAGGCTCATAATGCGGACCTTTTTGATAATGAATACAAGACATAAAATTCCACTGATTGCCTGTGCCGATATAGTTGCAATTGCCGCCCCTGCACAGCCTAACTTTATTACTACAATGCAGAAAAGATCCAGAAAAATATTCAACACTGCGGAAAATGCCAGGAAGAAAAATGGTGTCCTGCTATCTCCTACTGCACGCAAAATACTGGATAAATAATTATACATCAGTGTAAATGGGATTCCTAAAAATATAATAAGCAGATACTGGTAAGCATTTGCATAAATATCCTTCGGCACCGACAGAATATGTAAAATCCAGGAACAAAGCAGTGCACATGCAGTTGTCAGTATCACTGCGATAGCGCCTGTCAGAATCGCCCCGTTAAATATATAATTGCGCATACGCTCATACCGTTCTGCTCCAAAGTATTTTGCAACCGGAACACCAAATCCGGTGCAGCTGCCCATGCAGAAGCCAAGCACAAGAAACTGGACACTGCTGCTGGCTCCTACACTGGCAAGCGCCTCTGCGCCAAGGAACTGTCCTACAATTGCTGCGTCAATAATGTTATAAGTCTGCTGAAGAAGATTTCCGATCAAAAGCGGCACTGCAAATTGCAGCATCAGCTTCAGCGGACTTCCCTTTACCATAGATGTCGTCATAGCCCTTTACCTCTGTCAGATTATTCATTAGAGTATTATAACACCATTTCTACGCGTTTTCTATGTTCCAGATATTCTTTCATTTTATTTTCTATTCTGCAAGAATCCTTGCAACATCTTCCACAATCTGCTCTTTTGTAAGATGGTTGTCTTTTAATACTTCTGTCACATCGTATCGATCCAGGAACTCTTTTTTCAGTCCGAAATTTAAAACTTTCATATCACTGTCACCGTAGAATCTGGCAATCTTCTCACCAAAACCACCGTCCAGCATTCCGTCTTCCAATGTAATTACAACACTATGATCTTTCTTAAGATCTTCAAGCATTTCTTCATCCAGACCTGTAATATAATACGGATTAATAACGGTTGCATCTATTCCTGCCTTTTCTTTTATCAGATCCGCCACATCATTTCCTAATCCATAAAATGTTCCAAGTCCGAGAATTGCAGCCTTACTTCCTTTTCTCGTCATCTCATACTTGTTTAGAATACTGAAATCTTTTGTGACTTCTTTTCCGTCTGAAATCACATCTCCTCCTGGAAGCTTGATTGCAACTGGATGTTCTTTCTGCTCTATGCTCCAGTCCAGCATTGCCAGATATTCTTCTTTCGTTGTCGGTGCAAGATAGACAAGATTCGGAATATTTGCCATCATCGGGATATCCTGCAGTCCAAGATGTGTCACATCGTTCATTCCATAGACAGAACCACTGAACGTAACAATCGTTGCCGGGCTATTATTGATACATACATCCTGTGCAATCTGATCAAATGTTCGCTGTACAAATGTACTGTACACACCATAGACCGGCTTCCCGCCATTTGCTGCGATTCCTGCTGCCAGTGCAACCGCTGTCTCCTCTGCAATTCCAACATCAACGAACTGCTGTCCTGCTTCTTTTCGCTTATCTTCTGTAAATCCCAGAACGGTCGGAGTTCCGGACGTAATGGCAACAACTGCCGGATCTTCTTTCATCTTCTTCATGAGATAATTGCACGTCACATCTGAGTAGTCCTCTTCTTCCATCTCATACAGAGGCTTTCCAGTCTCGATATGAAATGGTCCGTTGAAATGCCACTGCTCTTTATGTTGTTCAGCCGGCGCATAACCTTTTCCTTTTAATGTATTAATATGCACAACGACTGCTTTTTTACTGTCCTTCACACTCGCAAATGCCTGAATCAGCTCAGCCACATCATTTCCATGGTCCACATAGATATAATCTAAGCCCATGGCACAGAACAGATTACACTCGGCCTGTCCATTCGTCTCACGAAGCAGCTTCAGATTCTGATAGATACCTCCGTGGTTCTCAGCAATCGACATATCATTGTCATTGACTACAATAATCAGATTGCCGCCTAGCTCTGCCGCGTAATCCAGTCCTTCTAACGCCTCACCACCGCTTAACGAACCATCTCCGATCACCGCGATTACATTGCCCTCTTCCCCATTGAGATCACGGGCTTTTGCAAGACCGCACGCCAGGCTCACAGATGTAGATGTATGTCCGACTGTGAAGAAATCATGCTCACTTTCATGCGGATTTGTGTAACCGGACACATCGTCATAATGCTCTTCATAGAGATATGCGTCCTTTCTTCCGGTCAGCATCTTATGTGGATAGCTCTGGTGAGACACATCAAATACAATTTTATCTTTCGGCGAATCAAACACATAATGAAGCGCGATTGTTGCCTCCACCATACCGAAATTCGGTCCGAAATGTCCGCCATGTTTACTTGCGCGAATCAAAAGTGCATGGCGCATTTCCTCTGCAAGCTTTGGAAGTTCTGCTACTTCTATCTTCTTCACATCCTCTGGTCCATTTATCTTTTCAATATACATCTTTACTTACACTCCTTTTCTTCCCAGGTTAAAACCCCTGTCTTCACAGCCTCTTCATACCTGGACACTTTATATTTCAAGCGTTCCATCGTTGCCTCAATCTGCTGTTTCTGTTCCTCTAAAATGTCATACTGTTCCTTTAAAAGCTGTCTTCTCGCCTCAAATGTAGAGTCTCCTATCTGGAATAATTTTACATATTCAATCAATGCTTCAATTGGAACTCCTGCACTTCGCATACAGACAGCATGCTCTACCCAGCCAAGATCCGATTCCTGATAGTTACGAATCCCACTTGCCGTTCTCGAAACTGGCGGGATTAAGCCAATACGCTCATAGTATCTGAGCGTATCTTGAGAAATGTTAAATTTCTCACTGACTTCTTTAATTGTCATACCTAAAACACCTGCCTTCCACATGACATACTATAGCATCTGGAGTGAACTCCAAGTCAAGAAAAATATGCAAAATATAAAAGTGTTAAAAATATAAAAGTGTGTTCTAGATTTTTCTTAGAAAAAAGAATGTGCCAGGGCACATTCTTACGCTAAATGCATTGCATAACGCCAATGACGCTGCGCAACGACTGAATTAAATAATATTCCAAAAACTTTTTTTCTTCTCTTCTATTGGCACAGATTTCTTCTTACTGCGTACAATCTGCGCCCGCATACCTATGTTGGTAAACTCCTGGCAAAGTTTTACCGCCTGCTCTTTGTTAAGACCATCTTTTACCGCAAATGGTGTCTGGGATAATTGGATTTTTCTGCTGAAATCGTATTTCCTTGCAAGCTGTACAAAATCACTGCGCTGTCCAAAATATTCCATCACTCGTCCCAGTACGATTACCTGTCTTGACGGGAACTTGGGAATGTCGCATTCCTCCGGCATCGGCTGGATTTCATATTCAGCCTGATAATAATCCAGTGCTTCTTCAAAATATCCCGCACATTCCTCGTCCAGATTCTCATACAATACAACCGGGACATTTGATACAATCTGGTCTGCATCTTCTTTCGGAATCTCTGTCATAATCTGAAGATATTTTGAGATTTCAATATTGTGATTGTTACAATTTAAAAGCTGTATCTGATATGTCTTCATAGCTTTCCTCTCGTATATTACTATTTATAATATGTAACTCATCTCATGCCATTCTTCATCGCCCCATACAGAAGCAGAGATACCTTCATCTTTGTAGCCCATTTTTTTATACATTTCCACTTTCTGTTCAAGACATGTCAGTTTCAGCATCTTGCGCCCGTTTGCCTGCTCGCGCTTTACGTACTGGTTCATGATTTCTCTTGCAAGACCCTGCCTGCGGTATTCCGGCCGGACATCCAGTCCAAGAAGAAAAATATTCTTTCCTTCCGGATTATGTACGGTAATATCTGTGAAAAACTCATCACGAAATGCTTCTTCATCCGTTGCCAGTCCATTTAAAAATCCTGCGATTGTCCCAGTCTCTTTGTCCACTGCAACAAGAAAAAGTTCCGGTGCATGTTCCACCCTTTCAAACATATCTTTTTTAGAACATACCTCATGTGGTGGAAAACAGATTTTCTCAATCTCTGCTACTTCCTCCGCTTCATTTGCCCTGACAGATCGAAATTCGAATCTGTCTAATACATTTGCCGCCATCTTTCTTTCCTCCCTATACTTTAATTACTGACACTATATGATGCGAAGTTAAAAATGCAGTCCTTGTATCGTACCTGCTATGATCATCATACCTCCGGTCACAGCCAGAGCCAGGGCAAGTGCCAGCCAGATGAACTGTTGTTTGCGTTTTTCTTTTGGAAATAATTCTTTTGGATAACCTTCCCGCCCAAGATGTAACACATGATTACCCAGATACAAAATTGCCAGTCCCACGCCGCCATCTATCATATAAATTCCCATAAATGCCGGTGAAAGCTGAGAAACCTGGCTGGTTGCTGTATCCATTACAAAGTTCCACATTCCACTTCCATTCATTCCAAGTGCTCTTGCCATCAGCTGCATCAAAAACTGCATCCCATAAAGCACCAGTACCGGAATGATATTATTGATTGCATGAAACATCACATTATAAAGCATGTTGTTCGTCTCATAGACAAGATATCCGAGTACAATTCCAAGGAGAAATGTTGGAAAAAAGCGTATGATACTTCCATGAAACAGACCAAACACTGCCGCTGTAACTAAAATTGGAATCCATTTTCCGTGGGTCTTATTCCAAATAGAATTAAAAAATACACCACGGAACACTGCTTCTTCACAGATTGCCGGTGCAATTCCAACAACTATAATTGCTACTATCATGGAGGAACTTGTGAACATACGGCTTAATCCGATTGATGTTTCAGTAACCATCTCCGGGGCAATATACATTTCAATCATGGTCACGACAGAGATTGCCTGACTCGCACCAAGGTAAATCAGTATCGTCCCCATGACCTCTGTAAGCTTTGGCTTATGAATCGGAAACACCGACCGGAAATTTCCACCAAACACTGCCACTACTCCAACTGCTGTGCCCAGTAAAATCAATTCTCCAATCAAAGACCGTCCCATTCCTAACCATTGTGGCAGAAAGCCACTGAACACAAATACTTCCAGACCTGCCAGGATGATTACCAGTAATCCCTGCCAAAGTCTTAACTGCTTTTTCTCATTTTCCATATATTTCACCTTACCATCCAAGTCTGCTGTATTCTAGTTCTTCAACATGTCTGCATCAAATTTCTTTGGAAACGTTTGAATTTCTTCATGAATTCCAATGATCTTCTCCATCCATACCATATTGTACCAGCGGTGGAACTTGTATCCACATTTTTCAAATTCTCCTACCATGCGATAACCAAGATGTTCATGAAACTGTGCGCTGTTCTTTGTCAGATACTCATCGTCTTCCTCGGGATATCCAATACATGCTTCCATATTTAAAATTCCCATTTCTTTCAGACAATGTTCCAATGCACTATGAAGTTTTTTCCCAATTCCCATACGTTTACAATTCTGATCTACATATATAGAGGTTTCCACTGACCAGGTATAAGCTGCGCGCTCCTTAAATGGACTGACATATGCATACCCCACGATTTTTCCATCATGTTCTGCCACCAGATATGGATATTTTTCAAGTGTATGCGCAATTCTTTCACGAAATTCCTCTGGGGAGGGAACTTCATATTCAAATGTAATTGCAGTTTCCCTGACATATGGTGCATAAATCTCCAACAATTCTTCTGCATCATCTAATGCTGCAACACGAATCACGATCTCTTTTTTTAATGTGCTCATACTGTAATCTGACTCAATACCTCCCCGATCGGTGCGGCAATCGTAAGTTCTGCACGAACTGATTTTGCCGTTTCGCTCTTATTGATCACGACAAGATGTTTTCCTCTGAAATAATCTACAAATCCAGCTGCCGGATAAACGACCAGAGATGTCCCTCCGATGATCAGTGTGTCTGCCTGGCTGATTGCACGGATGCTCTTGTCAATCATATTTTCATCCAGACTTTCCTCATAAAGTACAACATCCGGTTTGATCACTCCTCCACACTCACAATGTGGAACTCCTTTGCTGTTCTTTACATATGCAGCGTCATAGAACTTTCCGCATTTTTGACAGTAATTGCGATGAATGCTTCCATGGATCTCATATACATTCTTGCTTCCTGCTGCCTGATGAAGTCCGTCAATATTCTGCGTAATGATTGCTTTAAGTTTTCCTGCCTGCTCAAGTTCTGCCAGCTTTTTGTGCGCGGCATTCGGCTTCGCATCTAAAAACATCATCTTTTCTTTGTAAAATTCATAAAATCCTTCTGTATTGCGCATAAAAAAGGTATGACTGACGATCTGTTCCGGTGAATACTTATATTTCTGCTGATACAGGCCGTCCGCACTTCGAAAATCCGGAATATTGCTCTCTGTAGATACTCCTGCTCCTCCGAAAAAGACAATATTTTCGCTGTCATCAATGATTTCCTGCAACTTTTCGATTTCTTTATTCACAAAATCATCTCCCTATTTTACAATTTCCAGCCACTCAATGATCTGCCCCAGATCATCGAGACTGGCGGATGCATGTTCCAGTACCTCTTCCGGCACATCTACCATATCATGAATATAGATCGTTTCTCCACCGGCTGCGATTCCTGCCATGACTCCCGGTGTGCTGTCTTCAACTACCAGACACTCCTTCGGATCACGTCCGATCGCTTTTGCTGCATTCCAGAAAATATCCGGTTTTGGTTTACTTGCTTTTTGCGTGTCTCCATAGATAAATGCTGTAAAATATTGCGCTATTCCGGACATTTGAAGAACTTTCTCTCCACGCGACTGTCTTGTAGAAGTTGCAACTGCTGCCGGAATCTTCTTTTCTTCCAAATAGGAAAGGAGCTCCATAAGCCCCTTCTTTTTAGGAACTCCGTCCCGCGCAAGCATCTCCATAAAAATCTCATCTTTTCGCTGTCTTGCTTCTTCATAACGAAATTCTTTGCCAAATGTATCTTCAAATATTCCCCTGATAATCGCTGCCGTCTTTCCCCGGCACTGATTCAGAAGTTCTGTCGTAATGGAATAACCCATTTCTTCTCCGACTTGCTTCCATGCAATCGTATACAGCCTCTCTGTATCAAACAAAGTGCCATCCATGTCAAATATCACGCCTCGGATCATATTGTGCTCCTCACTCTTCTATACGTTCTCTCATCGACAGTCATTTTTCATCTATTCTTTATCCATACTGTCTGAAGATTTTTCTTTGCTTTCTCTTGTATAATCGGTAAAGAATCCAGTCAGTGCGTCCAGTGTCTTTAACAGTACCGGGATCTCGCTCTCATCTAACTTGTCCACAATGGCCTGTGTCATCTGCTTATGATAATCTTCGTGATGATGATATGCATTTTCCCCTTTTTCCAGAAGACGCACATATACGACCCGTCGATCCTCTTTGCTGCGGAACCGGTCAACATACCCCTTTTTCACCAGACTGTTCACAGCAGTCGTAAGTGATCCTACTGTAATATTCAGCTTCTTTGCAATGGTAGACATATTATTGCCCTCTCCAAGTCCGATTGCTTCTATGACGTGCATATCATTGTTGGTAATATCTTTAAATTCATCCGTAATAATTGCCTTACCTTCTACCTCCCAGATCTCATTGATCAGATTCACCAGGACATAGTTAATTGTTGCATATACATCACTCATTCGCACTGCTCCTTCATCCTTTACTTGCTTTTCATTATAGACGTTTTTTGTCAAAGAAGTCAACCTGCTCCTGCATTCCTTCTGAATTCTCTGACATTTACATTTTACAGACAACTTTGCACTTATATATTTCAGATCCTGCTTACATCCGACGGAAGCGTTCATATCGGGAATCCACTAATTCTTGGATGTCTTTGTTTGCATATTCTTCCAGATACTCTTCGATATTTTTCTCCAGTTCATCTGCAACATCACTCATCGTTTCTGCTGTAAAATGTTCCGGTTCTGCAAACACCTTCTCTACAACTTTCATTTCTTTTAAATCTGCTGCTGTCAGACGCATAACTTTTGCAGCCTGCGCAGCTTTCGTACTGTCCTTCCATAAAATGCTTGCAAAGCCTTCTGGTGAAAGAATGGAATAAATGGAATTCTCCAGCATCCACACCTGATCTGAAACCGCCATTGCAAGTGCACCGCCGCTTCCACCTTCTCCGATAACAATACTAAGTATCGGGGTCCTAAGCGCTGACATCTCATACAGATTTCTTGCAATCGCTTCTCCCTGACCGCGCTCTTCTGCGGAAATTCCGCAAAATGCTCCCGGCGTATCTACGAGACAGATGACCGGGCGGTGGAATTTTTCTGCCTGCTTCATAAGACGCAATGCCTTCCGGTAGCCTTCCGGTGACGGCATACCAAAATTGTGTCCGATATTCTCTTTTGTATTCTGTCCCTTCGCCTGGGCAATGACTGTCACTGCTCTTCCGTGAAATGTAGCGATTCCTCCGACAATTGCAGTATCATCGGCAAAATACCGATCCCCATGCAGTTCTATAAAATCCTGGAACAAAGCTTCTATATAGTGACCTGCGACCGGACGGTCATTTCTTCTGGAAATCTGTACACGATCCCAGGCTTCCAGAGTTTTTGACCTGGTTTTTCTATTTTGAAATTCTTTTGTTGCTTTTTCGACTTTTTCATTTCCAGTCTGATGCATTTTCAGGATTTTTCCCAGCGTCTGCCGCATCTGTTGGCGTTCTACAATCTGGTCTACAAATCCGTGTTCTTTTAAGAACTCGGATCTTTGGAATCCTTTCGGAAGTTTCTGACCGATAGTCTGTTCAATGACACGAGGACCTGCAAAGCCAATCAGTGCTCCCGGCTCTGCCAGTATGATATCTCCAAGCATAGCAAAACTTGCCGTCACGCCACCGGTTGTTGGATCTGTCAGCACCGTAATATAAAGAAGTCCAGCGTCGCTGTGACGTTTCAGTGCAGCGGATGTCTTTGCCATCTGCATCAAAGACACGATTCCTTCCTGCATTCTTGCTCCGCCAGAGCATGTGAAGATGATAACCGGAAGTCTTTCTTCTGTCGCACGTTCTACCATCCTTGTGATCTTCTCGCCTACGACTTCTCCCATACTCGCCATTAAAAAACGTCCGTCACAGACTCCAAGTGCTGTCTCAATTCCATCAATTGCAGCTTTTCCAGTCACCACTGCCTCATCTAATCCAGTCGTTTCTTTTAATGCTTCCACCTTTTCCGGATACCCTTTGTATCCAATCGGATTCGTGTTTTCAATTCCCTTGTCCCACTCTTCGAACGTATCCTCATCTGCAATTGACCGGATTCTCTCCGGTGCCGGCATGCGGAAATATCCATGACATTTCGGGCAAACGTATCCGCCTGTTATAACGTCCTCTGTAATAATTGCTTTCTGACATTTGTTACATTTACACAGAAGTCCCTCCGGAACTTCCGGGCTTTGGTGTTTCCCACCGATATGCCCTTTTTTTCCGGAAGGACGTCTTGTTTTCTTAAACATATTATCTAACTTCATATGTCCACTCCTTATATTCTTTCACTCCACGGTTGTTGTATACCTTAATGCTTTATAGTATCTATGAAGTTCACATTAAACTCTCCGGATTGATATACAGGGTTATTTAATAATTCATAGAGATAATCCACATTCGTGTCAATGCCCTCAATAATAACCTCTCCAAGTGCGCTCTGCATTTTCTGGATTGCTTCATCCCGGTTCTTCGCCCAGACGATGAGCTTTGCAACCATGGAATCATAATATGGAGAAATGCTGCATCCACTGTAAATTGCGGAATCTACACGGATTCCTTTTCCTCCCGGCAAATGAAGATCTGTAATAGTTCCAGGTGACGGCCGGAATCCTTTTTCCGGATTTTCCGCATTGATCCGGCACTCAATCGCATGCCCGCTGATTTCAATATCCTGTTGAGTAAATGACAGTTTCTGTCCATCTGCAATACGAATCTGTTCTTTGATCAAGTCAATTCCAGTCACCCACTCAGTCACCGGATGCTCCACCTGAATCCGGGTGTTCATCTCCATAAAATAAAAGGCATCATTGTTCTCTAAAAGAAATTCAATGGTTCCTGCATTGACATAGCCTGCTGCTTTCGCAGCTTTCACTGCTGCCTCTCCCATCTTCTTTCGAAGCTTTGAAGACAACGCCGCTGACGGAGCCTCCTCGATCATTTTCTGATGATTTCTCTGAATAGAGCAGTCACGCTCTCCGAGATGCACTACATTTCCATAGGAATCTGCCAGAATCTGAAATTCGATATGTCTCGGCTCCTCCATAAAATGTTCAATATACATGGTATCATCGCCAAATGCCATCTGGCTTTCCTTCTGTGCGGTCTGAAAACTTTGCGTGAATTCTTCTTCGGAATATGCTACACGCATACCTTTTCCACCTCCGCCGAGGGCAGCTTTTATAATAACCGGGTAACCGATTTCCCGTGCAAGCAAAAGTCCGGTATGCACCTCACAGACCGGCTCCTTACTTCCCGGAATGACCGGAACGCCTGCTGCTTCCATCGTATTTCTTGCTTCCTGCTTATTGCCAAGCTTTGCAATGACATTTGCCGGCGGTCCGATAAATGTAATTCCGCACTGCTCACACAGCTCTGCGAATTTACTGTTCTCTGACAAAAAACCAAAGCCTGGGTGAATGGCATCTGCCCCACTCACCATCGTTGCACTGATAATATTCTCCATACTTAGATAACTCTGAGATGACGGTGCCGGTCCGATACAGACCGCCTCATCTGCAAGCTTTGTATGAAGGGCTTCTGCGTCTGCCTCTGAATATACTGCAACCGTCTCAATTCCCATTTCCCGGCATGCACGGATAATCCGAACCGCAATCTCGCCACGGTTTGCAATCAAAATCTTCTTAATCACACAGCTCACCTACCCTACTGCAAATGTCAGTACCGCGCTGACTACTTTTTTACCGTCCACTGTAGCGACAGCCTCTCCGACACCAATCGGTCCTTTTTTCCGGATAATTCTTGTTTCCAGACGAAGCTTGTCCCCCGGCACGACCTTTCCTTTGAATTTACATTTATCAATCCCGCCAAAATATGCAACTTTGCCCTGATTTTCCGGCTCACTTAAAATCGCTACCGCACCTGCCTGTGCCAGCGCTTCCACGATCAGCACACCCGGCATGACCGGCTCCTGCGGAAAATGTCCGGCAAAGAACTCTTCCCGGTAGGAAACACATTTGTACGCCACTGCATACTCACCCGGCTCGTAATCTTCTACATAATCCAATAACAGAAACGGATGTCTGTGAGGTATGATTTCCTGAATCTGTTTAATATCCAAATGTTTCATGATAACCTCCTACGCAATTCTGAATAATGGCTGACCGTACTCTACTGCCTGGCCATTCTTTACAAGAATCTCCGTGACTGTTCCATCAAAATCACTCTCGATTTCATTCATCAGCTTCATGGCCTCAATAATTGCAACTGACTGACCTTTTTTCACGGAATCGCCAACCTGAATAAATGGCTCTGCATCCTCTGCCGGCGCCGCGTAAAATGTTCCCACAAGCGGAGCTTTGACTACATTTCCCGCTGGAACTGCCTCAGATGTCCCAGTCTGTTTCTGTACTCCTTCTTCTAAAGCTGTGACTGCTTTAGAAGCAGCATCTGTAACTTTCATAGCTTCCGGTATAACATCTTGCACTGCTGCAGTCGTTCCCATCACCAGGTTCTCTTTCTTATTCAGCTGCAATTTTATACCATTTTCTTCATATTTGAATCCAGTCAGGTCTGACTCAGAGACTTTATCAATCAGCTTCATCAACTGTTCTACGTCCATTTTCAGGTTCCCCCTTACGCTTCATACTTCTGAATTAAGATTGTTGCATTGTGTCCGCCAAATCCAAGTGAATTGCTCATGGCTGCCTTGATTTCTTTCTCCACCGGACTTCCAATTGCATAATTTAAGTCACATTCTTCATCGGCCTCTTTTGTTCCGACCGTCTGATGGATAAATCCATCTTCCATGCTTTTGACGCAAGTAATAAATTCTACTCCGCCTGCTGCTCCAAGCAAGTGACCGATCATGGATTTCGTAGAGTTGATCACCACGTCTTTCGCTGCCTCGCCGAATGCTTTCTTAATGGCGCGTGTCTCAAACAGGTCATTGTGATGGGTACTTGTTCCGTGGGCATTGATGTAATCCACCTGTGCCGGTGTGATCTGGGCCTCTTCCATGGCAAGCTCCATTGCCTTCGCTGCACCGCTTCCGTCCTCTGCCGGAGAAGTAATATGATAAGCATCTCCTGTACATCCGTAACCGGTCACTTCTGCGTAAATCTTTGCCCCGCGCGCTTTTGCATGCTCCAGCTCTTCCAGCATTACAACTCCCGCACCTTCACCAAGCACGAATCCATCCCGGTCTTTATCAAATGGAATGGAGGCACGAAGTGGATCGGTAGAAGCAGAAAGTGCTGTCAGTGCTGTAAACCCGGCAATACCAAGCGGGCATACACAGCCTTCGGTTCCTCCGGCAAGCATCATATCTGCATCACCATACTGGATTGTGCGGAATGCATCACCAATACAGTTCGTTCCTGTGGCGCAGGCAGTTACGACATTACTGCATTTTCCACGAAATCCTAACTGAATTGATACATTTCCCGCTGCCATATTGGAAATCATCAAAGGAACCATAAGCGGATTCACTCTTGCCGGTCCCTTTGTCAGGATTTTTTCATAGCTCTGCTCTGCTACCTGAAGGCTTCCGATTCCGGAACCAATCATCACGCCAGCGCGGAATGGGTCTTCTTTTTCAATCTCCAGTCCAGAATCTTCATAAGCTTCTCTGGCTGCTGCAACCGCATATTGGGAAAATGCTTCCATACGTCTGGCTGCTTTTTTATCCATATGATCTCCCGGCACAAAGTCTTTGACTTCTGCTGCCAGTTTTACTTTATAATCTGTAGTGTCGAACTTTGTGATCTCACCGATTCCAACCTTACCTTTGCGGATTCCGTCCCAGAATTCAGCTACACTATTTCCAATTGGAGTAATTGCACCAAGTCCGGTCACGACCACTCTTCTTTTTAAGACTTTATTATTTGCCATCTTTTTTTACTCCTTCCCCTGCATCACTTTCTACATTACCATGCCGCCGTCTACATGCAGCACTTGTCCGGTAATATAAGAAGCATCTTCCGATGCGAGAAATGCAACTGCTTTCGCCACCTGCTCAGGCTCTCCAAATTTTCCAAGAGGAATCTGAGCAAGTGTAGCCTCTACAACCTTTTCCGGCAGGCTCTGCGTCATATCTGTATCAATAAATCCAGGAGCTACTGCATTCACAGTAATTCCTCTGGAGCCAAGCTCTTTTGCCACAGCTTTTGTAAGTCCGATGATTCCGGCCTTGGAAGCTGCATAATTGGCCTGCCCTGCGTTTCCTGACACACCAACTACAGATGAAATGTTCACGATGCGCCCGCTTCTTTGCTTTAACATCTGTCTGGATACTGCCTGGATCGTATGAAATGCGCCTTTTAGATTCGTATCTAACACAGCGTCAAAATCTTCTTCTGACATCCGCATCAACAGACCATCTCTTGTAATACCTGCATTATTCACCAGCACATCCAGATGTCCGTATTCTGCGATCACATTTCCAATAAAATCTTTACATGCCACGTTGTCAGAAACATCACATTTATATATAGAAGCTTCTCCTCCATTTTGCTCAATTTCTGTCTTTAATTCCTGTGCTTTTTCCTCGCTGCCACAGTAATTGATCACAACATGCATGCCCGCTGCTGCCAGCTCTCTTGCGATTGCCGCACCAATTCCACGGGAAGCTCCTGTCACAACTGCTACCTTTTTTTCCATTTTATTTATAACTCCTGTCATTTTCGCCTTGTTTCTATATGTTCTTTTCCAGATCTTCCCATGTTGCTACATTACATACCTTGACGCTTCGGTCAATCTTTTTCATAAATCCTGCCAAGGTCTTGCCCGGCCCGATCTCGATAAATGTATCAACTCCGTCTGCGATCATTTTCTCCATGCTCTGTTGCCAGCGAACGGACGATGTAAGCTGTGTCACAAGTAATCCCGGACTCTTACGAACATCCGTAACTGCTTCTGCCGTCACATTTGTAATATAAGGGATCATAAGCTCATGAAATTCTGTCTTATCAAGCTCCATTTCCAGTTCCTTTGCCGCCGGGAGTAAAAGCTTTGAATGAAAAGGACCACTCACATTTAACATTACGGTACGTTTTGCACCCGCCTCTTTCAAATGTTCTGCCGCTTTTTCTACTGCTTTTGTTTTTCCCGTAATCACAATCTGACCCGGACAGTTATAGTTCGCTACGGACACATCTTCAATCTCTGCTGTCACTGCTTCGATTTTCTCTGCATCTAATCCAAGAATCGCACACATAGCGCCTTCTCCTGCCGGAACTGTATGCTGCATCAAAATTCCACGTTTTCTCACCAGGCGGATCGCATCGATTGGCGCCAGCCCGCCGGCCACAGAGATGGCTGCATATTCGCCAAGGCTCAGTCCCGCTGTAATATCTGGTTTTACTCCACGTTCCATCAGCACTTCTGTCATGGCAAGACATGTCGTTACCATTGCCGCCTGTGTATATTCTGTCTGGTCTAAAAGATCATTTTCCTCAAAACACAATGCTTTCATATCCAGGCCCAGCTGTTCGCCTGCTTCATCAAAGAGCTTTCTGACACTGGCGCTGTTTTCGTAAAAATCTGCACCCATGCCACATTTCTGTGCCCCTTGTCCCGGGTAGATAAATGCAATCTTACTCATATATTTCTTATCCTCCAATTACTACACTTCGGTTTCATACAGATTCAGAGTACCTATCAAAGCATCTGTTTCTCTGACCAGTTTTTGGATCAATGCCTGACAGCTCATCTGCTCATTTACCATTCCCGCGATCTGACCTGACATGACACTTCCAGTCTTCACATCACCGTCTACGACAGCTTTTCTAAGACCTCCAAGAGTCATAAGTTCCAGTTCTTCAAATGGAGCACCTTCCTGTTCCATCTTCAAGTATTTCTTTGTCATCTCATTGCGAAGTGCCCGTACCGGGTGTCCTGTTGTACGTCCTGTGACTCTTGTATCAATGTCACTTGCCTTTAAAATCTTATCCTTGTAATTCTGGTGCACCTGTGCCTCTTCTGTGACAACAAATGCAGTTCCCATCTGTACAGCCTTTGCTCCCAGCATAAATGCTGCTGCAATTCCTCTTCCGTCTCCGATTCCGCCTGCGGCAATGACCGGAATATCAACTGCATCGACGACCTGTGGTACAAGTGTCATAGTCGTACTCTCGCCGACGTGTCCGCCAGACTCGCAGCCTTCTGCAACAATTGCATCTGCTCCTGCCCGCTCCATACGTTTTGCAAGAGCCACAGAAGCAACAACAGGAATTACTTTCACTCCTGCTTCCTTCCACATTTCCATATATTTTCCCGGACTTCCGGCCCCAGTCGTCACGACCTGGACACCTTCTTCCACGATTACTTTCGCAACATCAGCTGCATAAGGGCTCATGAGCATAATATTCACACCAAATGGTTTATCCGTCAGCTTGCGTGCTGCCCGTATCTGCTCGCGTACCCACTCTGCCGGAGCACTGGCGGCACCAATAAGTCCAAGACCACCTGCTTCTGAAACAGCCGCCGCCAGATGATGCTCAGCTACCCATGCCATACCGCCTTGGATAATCGGATATTTAATTCCGAGAAGTCTTGTTATTTCTGTCTGCATAATTTGTTTCCTTTCTTGCTTTCACACTTCTAAAAGAGTCAGCAATTTGTCGAAGGCACGCTCTCGCTACCTTCCGCTGGCAGCGGTACATAAGGCGCTAAAGGACACCGCCTAAGTACCGGCCGCTCCAGAGTACCTTCTTCTCAAATTGCTGACTCTTATAAGTAGTTCAACAATATAGGAAACTCTGGTAAGAACATTGTTAAAACGTTCAAAATATATCTTTATTCTTTATGTGCTTCCACGTATTTCACTACGTCGCCGACTGTTTTGAGTGTTGGAAGGTCTTCTTCCGGGATTTCGATTTCATATTCATCTTCTAATGCTGTTACCATCTCGAAGAGGTCTAAGGAATCTGCGTCTAAATCCTCTTTGAAATCTGCACTCTCTGTAACCTTCTCCACATCAATTGCTAAATTCTCTGCGATAATCTCTCTAATCTGCTCTAACATAATTTTTTTCTCCTTTTACCATTCAATAATTGTTGCGCCCCAGGTCAGGCCTGCCCCGAATCCCGCCAGCACGATTTTCTGTCCTCGTTTTAATCTTCCGTCTCTGTTCATTTCATCTAACAGAATCGGAATACTTGCGGAAGATGTATTTCCATACTCTTCCATGTTCATTGGGAATTTTTCGATTGGCTCGCCCATGCGTTTTGCTACAGCTTCCAGAATTCTCCGGTTCGCCTGATGTAAAATGTACCAATCGATTTCTTCTGGTTTTACTTCATTTTTTTCCAGCACTTCCTGAATGACTTCCGGTACCTGCTTAATCGCAAACCGGAACACTCCCTGGCCGTCCATCTGCATGAGATAGTCTTCACTGTTCAAATGTTTCCCGCCAATCTCATCATTTTTCTGAAGAGGAAGTCCATTCTCCTCTCGCTTACTGTGACACAAAAGCGCCTCTCCTCGA
>ERZ869983.229-NODE-229-length-19152-cov-4.829620_pt1 | contig 19152 bp, 6 predicted proteins | sample MGYA00521106_ERZ869983 | MGnify/ENA primary metagenome ERZ869983 (study PRJEB32232, sample SAMN07284972) | human gut metagenome | biome: human-associated habitat; material: feces | host: Homo sapiens | place: Tanzania | collected 2014-04-05 ...
TGCCACGGTGGAAGTCCACTTGCCAATGGTACAGGCAGCCTGTCGGTCGGGATAGTTGTCCCATGGGCCGAGTCCGTACCATTCCACTCGGTTGTAATCATCGGGCAGAGCCATGACAATGCCCAGTCGGGGCAGTTCGGGCAGCATTCCCTGACAGGTGAAGGTCAGTTCGTATTCATCGCCTTGCTGTTCGGCTGTCATCGTGATGGTGCCTTCGGGCAGTCGTATCTCCTGTTGTCTGCCTCCGTCAGTCACTACCACTTGTGCGGTATCAAGGCCCTGTCGCTTCCAATCCTTTGCCAACCAGTTGCCAAAACTCTTATCGTTGTCGGTCGGTGCACGGAATGCTTGCAGGCGTATGTCTGCCAGTGAGACGATGGGCGACTGACGCTTATTTGCGGAGGATGCCATTGCCAAGAGATGATCGGCAAGTGGGAACTGTTCGTGGGTCACTTCCATACCGTTGCGATGGGCGGCGACAGTGAGTCGGATGTCGTGATCGGCATGGCGATTGATCAGTCGGGCGAAGCCATCAAGCGAGAGCGTTTCGGCGAATGTGCCCTGTGCAGCGGGTCGTCCATTGTCAGTCACAGTATATGTAAAGCGGTATTCTGAGAGTGGAATCTCGCTGTATCGCACGGCAGCCCGAATGGTGTTGCCCTCGCGACGGAAGCATACTGGCGCATAAACTTTCTTCACTTCATAGTATTTCGGAGTGAGTTCGCGCTGACTGCGCACCACACCATTGAGACAGAAAGCGTGCAGATTGGGCTTATCGCCAAAGTCGCCACCATAGCAAACACTATCGCCACGGAGTATTCCCTGATCTACCCAGTCCCAGATAAAACCGCCTAACAGTTGGCGATGACTGTAGATTTCGTCCCAATAGTCTTGAAAATTGCCCATCGCATTGCCCATCGCATGAGCGTATTCGCTGGTCAATATGGGGCGGGTATCGCCTGCATCGGCAATATCGAGCAGTCGCTCCCACCGTGCATTCTCTGCACGTTCGCGGTCGGAGCCCTCAGGTATGCCGGGATTGAGATATTCCTGACGCACCCGTGGATAGAAGCGACTGATGACATCAACGGTCTTAGGGTCGTAAAGGTCGGGATAATGGCCCTGCGCTCCTTCGTAGTGAACGGGGCGTGTGGGGTCGAACTCATGGAGCCAAGCTGTCATGGCAGCATGGTTGGGACCATAGCCACTCTCGTTGCCCAAGCTCCAAAAGATAATCGAAGGACGGTTTTTATCGCGCTCCGCCATGCGGATGCAACGGTCGAGAAAGGCGGGTGCCCAGTCGGGAGTACTTGCCAGGGTGCCTCGCAATCCGTGACTTTCACAGTCAGCCTCGTCCATCACAAACATGCCGATAGAGTCGCACAACTCATACCAACGCGGACAATTCGGATAATGCGACAGGCGCACGGCGTTGATGTTGGCTTGTTTCATCAGCAAGAGGTCTTTGACCATCAGCTCTTCACTCATCACACGAGCTGTATGGGGGTCGTGTTCGTGGCGATTCACACCACGCAGTTTCACCACATGACCGTTGATAAACATCTCGCTGCCCTTGATTTCTATCTTTCGGAAACCCACACGCTCCTTCACTTGCTCTGCCACACTTCCGTCGGGGCGCAACAATACCAGGCGAAGGTCATAGAGATGGGGATAGTCGGCACTCCACAATCGTGGACGGGAAACCGTCATCGTCATGCGTCCCAACTTGCGATGCCCACGCTGTGGATACCATTCGTTCATGCGGGCTGCCTTGTGTGAGAGGTCGAGCACCGTTGCCACATCTGCAGTATCGCTACCTACAGTCCGTCCGCCATCGGTCAATACGGCTGCCAAACGGTAGCCTTCGCCATCCTCGCCACGATAGACCGAGAACTGCGGGTCTATCTGCAACGTCCATTGGGCATCGGAAAGATTGTCGCAACAAGTGCGAATAGCAACATCGCGAAGTCGCACATCGGGAGTGTGGTAGAGCAATACGTCGCGATGGATACCGCCAAAGCGCCAGAAGTCCTGATCTTCGAGATAGGAACCGTCGCTGTATTTATACACCTCGACTGCCACTTGGTTCTCACCGCGATGCAGATAAGGGGTCACGTTGAATTCCGAGGGTTCCATCGATCCCTGCGAATAGCCCACGCGCTCGCCGTTGACCCATACGTAGAACGCACTCATCACGCCTTCAAAGCGCAGGAAGGTCTGACCCTGTTGCCACTTTTCAGGCAACAGGAAGGTGCGCTTATACTGGCCTGTAGGGTTGCGTTCCTCATAAGTGGTCCAGTCTTTTTTCGGCTCATCAGTAACGTAAGGGGGATTGATGCGGAAGGGAAAACCTGCCGACACATAGATGGGGGTGCCGTATCCATTAACCTCCCAGTTGGCAGGCACGTTCAACCGTTGCCATGACGATGCATCGAAGTCGGTACGATAGAAGTCGGCTATGCGCTCCTGAGGGGTCTTGGTCCATCGGAAGTGCCATGCACCGTTGAGCGACAAACGGCTGTCGCCGGGCTTTTCGGCAAAGGGTATGAAATAGGCACGAGGTGCTTCGCGGTTGATCTGCAACACATGGTGGTCTTCCCAATCATGGTGTTCACGTGTGGGTAAGGATGATACGGATTGTGCCACTATCGGTGTGGCGGTCTGCAGCGCCATGCCACAACAGGACGTGGCGGTCAGCACGAGGCGCAGGATAGGATTCTTCATCGTTGACATGAGTATAGTATATGGGAAACGAATCATCGTTTATTGTATTTCAAGCTCGCGAAAAGATACGTCTGCCGACTCTACCGTGACGGTATAGGTGCCGGCATTGATCTGTGTTTCGGTGGTGGTGGAGAGCATCTTAAACTTGTTGGGCGTGGCAGGGAAGGTGATTTTGCGATCCACCAGCGTAATCTGCTTGGCATCGACAATGGTCAGGCGTGCCACGACAGGTGCGCCCGTCGTGTTCTTATAGCGGAAACGCAGCGCATATTCCTGTCCGAGACCCGGTTGAATGACAAACTGCGTGGCGGCAACCTGACCTTCGGCAGGGGTTGTCAACGGTTTGTAAGCCACGGCAGGACGAGTCTCTGTGTCCTTGGGCAAGAGGTCTTGGGGCAGTCGAGCTATGGTGTCGGTATCGAGCGCTTGCCATGTTGGACGACAATCGTGGGGAGGTTCAACCACTGGCTGCAGTGAAGCGATGGCAATGCCACTGATGACAGCCTGTCCGGCTTTAACCTCTGGGAACGAAATGCGCAGATGACCGCCCTCCACATGAACATTCGCCACACGTTTGGTGGCGGCACAATAGCCTGCCTCTGCCCACAGGTCGAGATCATCGATAACAACCGAATCGTTGACTGCTACATCAAAGATGCGCAATCCCTCATAGTCATCGCCTTCTCCCCCATCCTTTCCGTGCCATGGTTCTGCGAAGTATAGCTCTACTCGATAATCGCCATCGGCAACAGGGAAATCGTACCAAAGACGGTGACGACCGAAGCGGAAATACTGGAAGAGGCTTGCTGACTGTGTTCCGCGTATGCTATCAGTGATGTGGCGTTGGCTGGCTTGACGCGGATCGATGTTCTTGAAGTCCTGTGCCCACGAGTGCCAATAGCGCTGATCATCGGCGTGCCATTGCTGTCCATATTCATCAGTCATGCAATCGCCACCGCAGTTGATGCGATAGAGATAGTGGTAGCCCTCGGCAGCACGCAGGCAATCGGTCTGATGGTCGGCGGCTGTGAGTCGGAGCGACGGGGTGTTGCTCTTTCCTCTTTGGGCTATGGTGGTATAGGCGAGCGATGGTTCTTCCCAGATAGTGAGCAGGCCTTTGTAGTTGATGGGGCCCACACGGTCGATACGGCGGTAGGCACCATCGGGTTGCACACGTCCTGGATTGTCGTGAGAAACGAAGATCCACTGGAAATGACCGCAGACGCTGTCGGCAACCTGCTCGGCTAAGCGCATCTTGGTAGTAAGCAGTTGGGTGCTCTTTTCCTCACTGTATTTTGCTTCGCCATGCAGATCAAGGGTGCGCCAAGCACCGTATTCACCATTGAGCAACTGGTCGGGACGACACAACTCCTGATGATAGTTGTCGGCAGAACCGCCATAGGTGCCGCTCCAGTTCTGCACCACATTCCAATCGGTACCTTCACCGCCATTGCAAGTGGTAATGGCACGCTGGTCATGACAGGTGGGGTCGAGTGAACGGATAATGGCAGAACACTCTTCGGCAAAGTCTTTGGGCAACACACTTTCGTTTTGCAGTCCCCAAAGGATTACGCTCGGCGAGTTGCGACGCTCTTTTATCCATCTCACCAATAAGCGTTTGAAGTTCTGTCGGAATGCCGGTGTGTCGTACCAGATATGGGCAGAGAACTGACTCCAGAAGAGCATTCCCTGTTCGTCGGCAAGTTGCTGATAAAGCAAATTATGGGGTTGATGGGCTTCGCGCAAGGCATTGTATCCGGCGTGGCGTATCATTTTCATGCGTGAACGTATCTGTTCGTTGGAGAACGCATGGCTCTGACCTAAAAGATGTTCGTACTCACAGGTGCCATTGATAAAGGTTGGCTGACCGTTGAGATAGAATCGGGGATCGTTATCATGGCGCAGTACGGGCCAAGATATGCTTCTTATGCCGAAAGGTGTGCGCACCTCATCGGTAGTTTTGCCTTGCCGCTTGATCATAGATGCCAAGGTGTAGAGATAAGGATCTGACAGACTCCATCGATGTGCATCTGCCACAGCCTCAGCACGGGCTATCATGCGGGTCTCGCCGGGCTGCAAAGTCAAGGTATCGCTCTGTCGGAAAAGTTGCTTGCCACTGGCTAACGTGAACTTATTGACGAGTTCGAAAGTGGCTGGCAAACTGCCGTAGTTCTTCACCTCGGTTTCGATATATACCGAATCACAGGTGTTGTTGTTCCAAATGTGTACACCAAACGGTTCGATACGCACCTCGTCGGTCTCGATGAGCGATACGGGGCGGAAGATGCCCAATGGTTGACTGCCCTCAGAGAAGCCCCATTCCGACGAGCAACCACCACACACCCAGGGTGACTCGGTCTGCATAGATGGGTGCTCCACATGGATGGACAATTGGTTGGTGCCCGTTTTCAAACGATCGGTCACATCGAGCGTATAGACCGTACGGCCTACCAGTTCGCGCGGATAGGCATGACCATTGATGCTGACTGTGGCATAGGTGCCCACGCCTTCCAACTGAAGGAAGTAGCGGCGACCTGCTTGTTTCTTACATTCAATGGTTTTGGTATAGTCGGCATTGCCGTGCAGATTGCCATGACGCAACTGTCGGTAGCCGTAATAGTCATCGAAATTGTGGGGCAGATTGACTTTTACAGCCTCCTTCTTGCCCTTACCCGACAGGCGTGCCTGCCACCCTTCGTTGAGGTTGGTCACTTGGCGGCGACCTTTCTTCTCGGCTTTTGGAAAGTGGACAGAAGATCGTCCCATCGGCCGACTGGTAGCCACAGCAATGCCACGCTGCTGGTCGTTGTTGACAGCACAGTAGAAATGATAGACTACACCATCATGTTTCACCACATAACTCTTATGCGCAAACAGGTTGTCGTAGGGCTTTGAGGGGATTATCAAGTCTTCACCGTCCCAGTCGGTCCAATGGATAAGGTCGCGACTGACGGCAAAGGTGTTGTAGGCACTGTAGCGACGAGACGGATTGTAAGCAGAGAAATAGAACATGACAAAAAGGTTGCCCATCTTCACAATCTGTGCATCGCCCGTGATAATGCCGGGTGCTTCATGGCTATAAACGGGATTGCCCTTGTAGCGCTGCCAGTGTTTCATGTCGTTGCTAAGGGCTATACCGATGCGCTCAGCTTTCAGTTGGTTGGATGGATTGATGCCGCCGGCATTATAGAACATCACAAAACGCTTGCCCAGCGTGCGCTTGGGGTCGTCATATACCGTACTTTTATATTGTACCAACTTCTCCCACCATTGCGCATCCTTATCGTTGATGGACATCACTGGGCGCGACAGCGACTCCCATTCGTGGGCTTTGCTGACATCGCCTGCAGTCCATGCCAATCCAATATGTAAAGGTTCGCGTACTGCTTCATAACCAGTGCCGTGACCGCCAATATAGGTCATCCAGTGATGGCCCTTATAGGTGTTTATGCGGTAACTGCCATTCCATGTCCAGTCTATAAGTGCAGGGAATCCACCACGCTGATTCATGTCCCATCCGGCATCGCGATAACTCAGCAATCGACCTTCCACTTGCCAGTGTAAGAGGTCGTCGCTCGATGCCAGCCATGTCTCATAGCCACGTCCATCAAGTCCGCCTTTACCGTTATACACCACATAGGTCATCAGCCAACGATTGCTTTCGCGGAACACCGTAGGACAGTCAATCTTATGACCATTATCGGCGGGAGCCACCACCATACCATATTTATAAGGTGTGCGTACTTCGTCATAGACGCGCTTCATGTCCTCGCGAGTGACAGTCACCTTTTGTTTATGGCGTGCAGCAAAGGATATTTGACTCAACAGCAACAAGGCTGACAGCAACAGAAACATCCGGTGGGTAAATGTAGTAGTATGCATCATTGTCGTATCTGATTCGTTTTATTTCTGAAACAGCCAATCAACCTCGTTGCCGGCACCGTTGAGTCCTGCATCGCGGGGCTGAATTTCACAGGATGTAAAACCTGCCACCATGATGATGCCTTTTGGCAAACGCAACAAATGATTACCAGCAGGAAGACAATACTGATGGATATTGACCTTCGGCATTTGTAGCATACTGATGGCATTGGTCAATACGGGCTCTGCCTGACCATATTCATTGCCCGTGGCATCAATCTCCAATTTTGGAGGATTCGCCCATTTATGGTCATCATCCTGAAAGAATCCAACCAGCACTTTAACAGGCTTGGGCGATGAAAAACTAATGGTGGTACCCTTGATGCGAGTAGTATCGCGATTGAGAACAAGGGCTTGAAGACCTTCCAGTTCGGGGGCTACGGCATCAACCTTAGTATCGGGACGACCTTCGAAAAGTATGGCATCCTTGGTTAGTTTCACGGTCTGCTGCCCGTCGGACAGTTTCACTGGGGCTGGAGTGACTGCCACAATATGGGCTGTGGCTGTGGAATCAGCAGGATGACGCAATCGGTAGATGTTCTGTCGAAGTGCTTCCAACTCTTCTTCATAGATGGGCAGCATCTCTGTCCAAGTCTTATACTTGCCATTGTCGCCACCTACAGGGATGCGACGCTGTGCGGTCTGCATGGAATTGGCATAGAGATAGGTGTCGGCGGTGAGTTGGCAGAGCTTGCGCCATTCCTCAATAGACTGTTCCAACAACGGAACGGCAGCATCAAGATGACTGATGTCCTTGCTCCATTTGTAGTTGAGAGCCTGCTGGGCAGCCAACACTTTCAGACGGAAAGCCTTGGCAAAATGGTAATAGCAACGCATATCGTTCTGCAAACGAAGGAACTCGTCTCTGTGGTTGCCCAGCGTTTCGGGTTGAATGGAAATGATGGCGGCAAGAGCTGCAGCACCATGATCCACACACTGGTCTATGATATCAAGGGGCAACTCGCCTTCATGCAACTGATGGTTCCATTCCTTTTCCACGTATTCTATGAGTTTTTCACCCTTGGGACCACAACTTTCATAGAATCCGGGATAGATGGTGTATTTGTAAGGATTGACCAGTTGTCCCATTTTCATGCCCAACAGGAGTGTTTGGCGATTGCCCTCGGTAATTCCGAAACGGCGCAACAACTTGGGCGCAATCTCTCCCGACTCATCATAGGCATTGAGTATGCGACCTGCCGTAAGTGTATCGGTCTGGTAATAATCTGCCAAAACCTGCTTCCAATAGTCATTATCGTTGTTGCGATGACAGTTCCAAGTATAACGGCCCCATGCCTTATACCACATCCAGTCACGGTCCAACTGCTTCAATCTACGTCCATCTGGCAATTTATCTGCTGCATAGGGCCAGTCCCAATAACTGGCTTGGGGATAGAGATGCAATCCTTTTGAATGGTGTACACGGTGCATAGCCTCTACCGTCTTACTGATAAACGCCGGTGACGACCATCGCCAAGGTTCCAGATTGGCAAGGATATGCACATTGTCGATATGGACAGGGGCGGCGGCAGCCAGTTGTCTATGGGTTTCACCCCACGGTCCACCCGGCTCGTAAGTAGTAAGCGACTCACCTGTATATTTCGACATCGTATAGATGTTGGGATATAGTGGTAATGACTCACGGAGTACCAATGGACCATCGGTATCGTGGGAACGCAACACAACAGGAGGTATGTCGGTACGGCCAGATGCTTTCAGTCCGTCTTTGATACCGGGTATGATGGTCTCCTTCATCCATTTCACATCATCGTCAGTAGATGCCATGGCCTCACCCAAACATACCAGCAATCCCACGTTGGGATATTTCTCGATAAAAGCCGCAACAGACTTACGGGTATAATCGCTTATGAGTGGTGTGATGGGGCGATGACGGTCCTGAGTCTTCAGTCCATAGTGGTCTGCAAAGGGTTTGCTGAGGATAATGTTATAAAACATCTGTATAACGAAGATGCCGCGACGGTCGGCTTCATGCGTAAGAAAGGAGAATATCTCTTCATTCTTACGGAATGTAGCCTCGTCAACCTCTAAGGCAAAGGGATAGTCTTTCAGTTTTACTAAGGAGGCAAAAGGGTGTCCATTCCATAAATAGAGCGAGTTCATACGGTTCTCAACCATCATATCGAGATATTTCACCCACTCTGCTTTATCGTAGAACCAAGGGAAGTTTTCGGGAGTATAAGGATACTCATAGACTCCATGCCCCGGTAGATAGACGGTTTTCTGCAGACCGATACAAGTGCCACGCATCACCATTTCGGGGTGTTGCATGGTAGGCGAAGCCATCAGCATGTGGTTTTTCTTCACCTGTTCCACCAGTTCGTTGCATCCATAGATGACTCCCGTGGCATCGCCACCTTCTATCGTGATGGTTCGTTTGCGCTGTGAAAGACGGAAGCCTTCTTGCTTCAAAACGGTGCTGTCTTTCGATATTATCAGAGAGATGCGATAGTCTGCTTTACCCTTGACAAAGGAATAACCCAACGCAGAGAGCTTGCGCGACAGATATTCGGCTGCAAACTTTTCGCGGTTGGAGGCCTCTCGGCGAGTGGTGATGCTGAATGTCTGAGCATAGGATACTATGCTGACAGCCAGCAAAATCATAGTGAGTAGTTTTTTCATTTGTCTTGTTTCAGTTTCTTCAGATTGATTTGTTTGTAGGCCATCCGCTGTCGGCGCCAGGTATAGAGACAATGCAACGTGCCATCTTTACCCTGTATAATAGCGGGATAGGAATATTGGTCGATGGGCGAATCTTCTAAGGTCAACACCTTTTGCCAATGAGAACCGTCGGTGCTCAACGCTAACGACAAAGGTGTGCGCGGACCTTTCTTTGTATCGGGCAGCGTCTCAAAATCGTTATAAATCAAAGCATGGCGACCATCACGCAGAGTCACAGCATCGGTGCCACTCTGGTTGTTGGGCACGTCTGTCAACACCACTTTCGACCAAGAATCTCCATGATCATTGGAGAAAGAAGTAGCAAGACGACCATTACGAGTGCGCATCAACACCTGCAAGCGTCCATCAGACAGACGAAGAATGGAGGGTTGTATGCTATAGATGGGCAATGCCGATTTGCCTTCATGATATATGGGATGGGCAAGATCTTTAGTATCTGCAGCCAGGTCAATGGTGGCTGGTTCGTTGGCAGCCTCTATCGGTCCCACGTATTTCCAAGTCTTGGTAGCTATGTCGTAAATCTCCACATGGAAGCGCCAACCCTTTCCTTCGGTAGAAGAACCGCATATCAGACGACCGTCAATCAGTTCGGGCTTGTTCTTAATAGGGCCGAGAAAACCTTTCGGCAACGGTTCTTTGTCACTCCAAGTACGGCCGCCATCCTTCGATTTTGTAAGCCATCCGGTCCAATCCCCTACCGTTGATCCTATTTTGAAAAACAGCCAAAGTTCGCCATCAGGCATCTCAAAGAGTACAGGATTCCAACATGCCTTGCGTTTGAGGCCTTTCGGAAGCGTGACAAGCGTCTTCTTAGTGAGATAATCATAGGTCAATGCGCCACGTTGATCGCTGAGTGTCTTCACCGGCCCGGCTTCTGCAGAGGTTGTTTCTGCGTTGATGCCCGACAGTCCTGCTAATGCTGCCTGTGGAGTTCCTATTTGGAACACACCGTCTGCAGCAAGTATAGGGGTTGACCAGTGGTTCTCGCCCTTGCGTTTGATATTGACATAGATGCAAACATCAGGGTCGCGTTCATGCGTTCCACCAAAGTATGCGGTGACAAGATCACCTTTCTTGGTCTCTACAATAGTTCCGGCATGTGCCTCAGGAAAAAGTGTATGTTCATAAAGGAACTCATCTTTTATTATAGCGGCATGTGATGTGGGAATCTCAACACGGAACTGGTAATGTCCAGAACCTACAGTTTTGACTGTACCATCAGGCAGATAAACCTCAGCTGTAGTATTACAAGGCACTTCCACCTCCCAGTCCAAATGTTGTAAGGTCTTTCTCCAATGACTGCTAATGCGACCGTAAGGCGAAACGTAATCTACGTTTGCCCATTCACAGTCCTGTATATCGAATGAAGGACGAAGTGTGAAATGGCGGAAAGCATCATTAGTACGGATTCCACCAATATACTGGTAGCACCAAGGCAACAGATCGCCCAAGAGCATCACATGATTACCTGAGTTCATTCGGGGGTTGGCAGTATTACCATTCCATAGTTCCCAAATGGTGGTTGCCCCATTGTTTGCCATATAGCCCCATGAGGGATAACTCTTCTGAGTGGCGAGAAGATATGCCACGTCGGCAAATCCATTGTCGGAAAGTGTGCGCAATAGCCATGAAATGCCTATGACACCACACGACACATGACCTTTGTTCTTGACACAAATATTCTCCACCACCTGACGAACAATGTCACTCTTGCAGCTATCGGGTACTATGCCCAATGCCAAAGGCAGGATATTTGCTGTCACGGTATTATTACCATAATAGGTAGAATCAGGGAAGAGCACATGTCCCGGACGTAGCGAAGTACCTTTACGAACCGTCAGGAAATTGCGGTTGAAGGCCTCTGTCATTGTCTTTCGGATAGGATTCCAGCGCTCTGGCTCACAATTCCATTGTTCCAACAACTGTAGCACACGAATCATATAAGCCGTGGCTATCAGTTTTCCATCTGTAATGCGATTGGGATCTTGAGCGTGGATTAAGTCAAGTTTTTCAGGTGGCGGACACCAGTCACCATATTTATCTTTGGTGATAATACCATTTTGGCAGTATTCCTCTATCATGTGCAATACCCATTTGCGAATAGTAGGATAAGAATCGTCAATAGGTTGCCGATTGCCAAACTGTCGCCACAACATATCACAAGTGAAAGGCAGAGCAGCAGGCCATGTCACGTTATCACTATAGTAATTCCAGAATGCAGGTGCCACGTCAGGAATACATCCATCAGATCGCTGTGCCTCACAGATGTCACGCATCCACTTTGTATAAAGGTGTTCGTTATCAAACAAAAAGCTCTCACCAAGCGACCCCATTGTGCGATCGCCCAACCACGGCTGTCGTTCGTCGCGTTGCGGACAATCCACAGGCATCCCCTTGTAATTGCTGGCAATACCCCAGAAGGCATTATGCATGACTTTGTTTAATATCGTATCGCTACACTCGAAATGTCCAAGTACCGCCATCTCATCGCCTACAGTTTCTGCCTTACAGTCTGCAAGCGTAAGATTTTTCAATCCTTGTATCTCTACATAACGGAAGCCATGATATACGAATGTGGGTGTCCACCATCTTCCGTTTTTACCTTCCTTTCCGTTACAAACATAGATATCTGTAGATTGTGCATTACGAAAATTATCGCGATAGAGCGTACCATCGGCATTTAATCGCTCTGCATAGATGATGCGAATGGTGTCGCCTTGATTGCCACGTACTCTGACTTTCAGCCATCCAGCCATATTCTGACCCACATCAACGATCCGTCCGTTGAGTTGACGGATATCGACAGTACCGTTGACTTTCATGCCTTTTCCCTGTGGGCGAAGCACTCCGGTGGGTATATCAGTCCGTTCAGCTTTCATCCATTGCGAGTCATCAAAACCTACAGAAGCCCATCCCGTCAGTTCCTTACGGGCGTCATACTCCTCACCGTCATATTCATTGTTAGCGCGTATTGGTCCTTCAGCAGTTACCTTCCACCCCTTATCGTCAGTCTGTAGAAGTTGTGTGGTACCATCTGTATATTCCACCTTGACATTGATACGACACTTAGGGAAGCCGAACACAGGAATCTTATACGGCTTGTGTTGCTGCATAGGGAACAGTCGTCCGTTGCCCAATGCAATAGCCAGACAGATGCGTTTGCCCGCTGTAGTTTGCGACGTTACATCGTAGGTGTTATAGTAAATAGTCTTACGATAGTCTGATGGGATAGGGTTCAAAACTCCATCACCCATACGTTGTCCGTTCACATAAAACTCATGCAAACCTATACCGGCAACGTATGCTGTAGCGCGTCGCACCGTTTTGTTTTTCAGTTCAAACTCCTTACGCAGATAGCGAGCAGCCATGCGTGTATGGATTGTGCGTTGCTCTCCAGGCATCATACGCTCCAATCCTATCCAATAACCACGCCATTTGGCTTCGCTAAGCAGACCTATAGCAAAGGGAGTTGCATCCGTCCATGCACTCTCGCCAGCAGTAGTCCATACCTTCACTTTCCAAGTATAATCGGCAGCTCCAGAGAGTGGGGTTCCTTGATATTCCACCCATAGCTGGCGGCCGGAAATGACTTTGCCAGAATTCCAAACCTCCCCTTGTGCATCTGCCACAACAATCTGATAGGCCGTTTGTCGCACATTATTCTTATCGGAAACTATCTGCCATGAGAAGCGTGGCTGCGATGTTGCTATGACAGCAGGCTGATCCATATTCTCCACGCGAAGCTTTGTCAGTCCGACTTTCGCCTCTGCGCCAAAAGCGAAAAAAGCCATAGCAAGAACGAGAAGTATTTTCATATTTTTATTGCGTATAGTAGTGGTATGATTCATCATCGCGTCATCTTATTCGTTCAGGTCGCGTGCTTTCGGCTGATAGCCATCGGCAGAGAGTTGTTGTTGGTCTTCTTTAAGATAGTCTTTGGAGGCATCCACAGCGATAAGGACACCGTCTTCTATGCCAGTAGTCTGTGGGTGATATCTGAATGTCATGACTTTGTTTTCATATTCACCCAAATAGCGCAATTGTCCATTTGCAGCACTCATCCACCACACCTTCTTCTTATCTCCGGAAATCTTTGTCAGATTCAGACGCATGGCATTACTATTGTAGTTATATACCAACAAATAGTCGTTGCCTCGTGTAGCAATAAGGCGATTGTATTTCTCTCCGTTGTCTTCAATGACACTTTGGTCAGCCACCCGTTCGAAATAAGGGAAGGAAAGAATCAGACGCTTCAGATATTGCATCTGATTGAAGCCAGGATCGTTGAGTGCCTGATACCATGTTTTCACATCACCAGCATCACCATAGGATGTGGGATAACCCGGTTTAAGCATCTGCATGATAGCATTATGTCCATAAGTGTGACCACAACTACCGGCAAAAACGCTCCAATAGGCATAACGTCTGACATCATAATCTTTCCATCGAGCCTCATTGGCATCATGCAATCCTACAGGAATGTCCTCGTAGGAGGGTTCTGCATCAAGCACAGGCTTTATGGGTTTGTGTGCCCATGTAGAATCTACATACATCCAATTATCCTCTTCTGTGTTATCAGGAATAGGATAGTCAGCATTGCCCATACGCTGTCCGTAACGTCGGTGCCCACTTTGGAACATGTGAAAATCGAGCCATGCAGCCTTGCTCCACCATCGTGCAGAAGTGTATCGTCCACGTGGATGATAGGTCATCAGGTGGTTCTTATCGATTGCTTTAATCGTTGTGGCGAGAGTCTCCCACACCTCTGGTCGGATATTTCCCTGTATATCTCCACCCATGATCCAGATAATGTTTGGCTTGTTTTTATAACGGTTGGCAAGAAATGTACCATATCGTTTAGCATCTTCCACCGATAGTTTACCGGCCTTAACCAGTCCGCCCCAGATACATACCATACCGATATATATTCCCTTATCTGCAGCTTGGTCAATGATATAATCCATGTGATCCCAATAGCCATAAACACCTTTACGGTCAATGTGTTGGAAGTTCCATCCATCGATATTGGAGGGTTGTCCATAGATATTATAGGCAGGCACACCATCAATAGTCTGCACCTGAATCACATTATATCCCGCTTTAGCACAGCGTTGCAGATAATATTCCGCCTCACTGCGATCGAGACGTTCGGGTAAAAGCCATCCTGTGTCAGCAAGCCAGAAGAACGGAGTTCCATCGGCAAATTGCAGATAGCGTTGGTTGTCTGCCACTTTCAATACGCCATGACTCCATGGTTTGGCAGCCTGCATGCCGATAGCAAGCAGTAGCAGTCCGAGAATGGATGTTAGTCTTTTCATATCGTTTATTGTTTTTGTATCGATGATTATTTCAGAATATATTCACCTCCTGCCACAGTGGTCAGTTGGTAGAGTTGTGTCGGTGCGATACCGTCAGCGCCCTTCTGGGTGTCCTTGATGCGCTTCAAATTCTTATGATGGAGTGCCACTTTACTACGGATCAGACATTTACCGCCATGTCGCGAATGGATAACAGCCTTAGCGATACGACCGTTCTGCCAATCCATATCGACCTCAAAACCACCTCGCGCTACCAGTCCTTTCACGCTGCCGTTTGGCCATACTGAAGGTAGTGCGGGCAGGAGATAAAGGAATCCATCGTGGCTTTGCAACAGCATTTCGGCTATACCAGCCGTACATCCGAAGTTGCCATCAATCTGGAATGGGGGATGTGCGTCAAAGAGATTGGGATAGGTTCCGCCACGCTGTTTGACGGTGCCGAATATCAAGAAGGTGTCGGCAGTCAGTGTGAGTTGGTCTTTGATGAGTTTGTAAGCATGGTCACCATCCAACAATCGTGCCCATGAGCATACTTTCCATCCCATCGACCAACCGGTAGAAACATCGCCTCTATGCGTCAGCGACACCTTTGCAGCATCAAACAGACGAGGTGTGCGGTATGGAGAAATCTGATTGCTGGGATAGAGTCCAAAGAGGTGTGAGAAATGTCGGTGGTTGTCGTTAGGATCATCTACATCGTCGAGCCACTCCTGCAATTGTCCCCATCGTCCCACTTGCATCGGAGGCATCTGCGAGAGTTGTTGCTTGATCAGACCAAGTGTATCGTTGTGCTCGCCCAGTAGTTTTGCAGCAGCCAACACATTGGTATAGAGTTCGCTGACTATTTGATTGTCCATCGTTACACCGGCATCGAGTGGTGATGGGCGCCCTTTGCCACCATGTTCAGGCGATTCGCCAGGACACACCACCAACCAATTATGATGGCGTGGGTCAGGTATCATAGTCTGGGTATAGAATAGCGCTGCCTGCAACATGACAGGATAGGATTTCTTGAGAAAATCCTTATCGGCAGTATATAGATAGTGTTCCCACAAGTGGCGGCAAAGCCATGCCGACCCTACGGGCCATAATCCTGTCTGCGCCCGATCCACGGGTCCTGTGATGCGCCATTGGTCGGTGTTATGGTGGAGCACCCATCCATCTACACCATACATCTCGCGTGCTGTCTGTCGTCCAGTGTTGCTCACTTCCTCTATCAATCGGAACAATGGTGCATTCATCTCGGTGAGATTGGTAGGTTCGGCAGGCCAGTAGTTCATCTCAAGATTGATATTGGTCGTGTATTTCGAGTCCCATGAAGGCAACATCTTCTCGTTCCAGATGCCTTGCAGATTGGCGGGATTGATATTATCAGGCTGTGACGATGAGATAAGCAGATAGCGGCCAAACTGGAAATAGGTAGCCACAAGATAGTTGTCGGTACGTTCACCGAAGTGTTCCACGCGTCGGCTGGTACTCTCTTTGGCAAAGGCATCGGCACCAAGATTCAGCGACACGCGGTCGTAGTAGTGGCGATAACGAGCTGTATGCTGTTCGCGCAGAGCCTCACATCCCGTTGTAATGGCTTGTTGGAGGCGTTGTTTCGACAGCATCGTCTCATCGCCTGTGATGTCTTTATAGTTTTTCACGTTGGTAGCAATAGCCACATATAGCGTAGCCTCATCGGCGCCAACGACACTGAGATTGCCGTCGCTACAGTGAATGTGTCCGCCACGTGTGACAGCCGTGAGACGTCCCATGAATCGCACTTTACCTTTGAGTCCTTCGTGTTTGGCCGATACGCCGTGGAGAATAACTTGTTGTCCTTCGCTGGCAATCAACACATTATCATGTGGTGAGGTCATGTGTGCGGTAAACGTCAGTTGTCCCGGTTTGCTGGCAGTCAAGTGTATAGCCACTACTGCGGGGCCACCGATGGGAGTAAACACTTCACGCTGATAGCGCACACCACCCGATGTATAGCTGACCATAGACCGTGCGGTGCTGAGATCGAGCCATCGTTCATAGTCCTGATAGTCTGCATGTCCAGCCATTGATATATAGAGATCGCCGAAGGGCTGATAGGGCATTCCCATGTTTTGTCCCGCAGCATTGGGCATAACCTTAGCATTTGCCAAGTCTTGTGCTTCGCGATATTTACCTTCAAGGATAAGCTGCTGCACCTGTGGCAAATATTTTTTTGCCTCAGGATTGACCACATTGTTGGGCTGTCCAGCCCAGATTGTCTCTTCATTGAGTTGGATATGCTCCACGGCAGGTTGTCCAAACACCATGCCACCCACTACGCCATTACCTACGGGTAATGCCTGTGTCCATGTCATGGCCGGTTTGTCGTACCAGAGCCGATAGTCTTGGGCTTTCATGGTGACGCATCCTACAAACAGCAGGAGTAATAGCAGATTACGTTTCATCATAGTTTGAAAGGGTATTGTGTGTGTATTATTTTAATTTTGTTTTCAGAGCTTCATCAGGCAAGATGGCCACTTTACTCTCGTCGAGCTTAGAGCGGTCGAGATGGAACACATCGATAAAGAAGTCATATACCGCCTTGCGTTTATTGGGTCCGAAGTCGTGTCGCTCATTGGGAAGATGCACATTGCGTACTTGTTCTTTCGCGCCATAGAATCCATAGATGCGTTGTAGATAAGGCATTTCTACGGTAGGTACCGATGCTGTCCAGTCGCCACCGTCGCTAACAATAAGCATGGGGCGCGGTGCCATAACGGCAGCCAGTTCGGGTTCGCATGTTCCTCCTGCGCTCAACTGCACAGGCATTCCGCTCTCACAGGGGCATCCGCCATCGAAATGGGAGGCAAGATGCACTACAGGTGCCGATGCAGTCACCCGATTATCCAATAGCGACAGCAGTACGGTGTGGGTTCCGCCGCCACTTCCACCCATCACGCCTACGCGCTGATGGTCGATATCTTTCCGGTTGGTCAGCATATAGTCGAGCAATACATAACCACAAGCTGCCTGATAGACATGGGCACGACTGGTGTGATGGGCAGCCTCGCCCACTTCTTCAGCCGACTGTCCCCATCCATAGAGATCGAAATCCACACATACGGCTCCCATGCGTGCCAGTGTTCCGAGACGTTGTTGCTCGTCTTTTCGATAGCGCATGGGCCAGTGTCCGTCTGGACAGATGATGAGTGCATGCTTTCCCTTTGCTGTCGAAGCATATATGGTGCCGAAGAGATGCTGGCCCGGAGTCAGTTCGATACAGATATTCTGTGTGGTATATCCATCATGTCGGGTGATTTTGGAAAGTATGGGTTTGCCCAATACGCATGAATCGAGAAAGGCGTCGAGGCCTAACCTTTGTCTCACTTCGCGACGAAGTGTGTCGCGACGCGCCTCCCATTGTTCCTTGTTCTGATAGAGCGTTGAGAGGTAGTTGAGCATCTGCTGTCCCTCTTCCACATGTCGGCGTGGATACTCGTAGGGCTTTATTTTATAGAGTTTGTCACTTTGTTTCCACCAGTTCCAATCGAAGTATTTGCAGATATTGTCGAGTGTTGCCTCAATGGAATAAGGTCGCACACGAAAGTCGGCATAGGGCAATCGTCGTCCTATGGTATCTACATTATACTTGAATCGCACGCCGAAACGCTGAGCCACATCGTTCATCAGATCGCTCACGGGTCGTTCGTAGTTTGTTTCGAAAGTCTGTGCCATGGCCATTGTGCATAATGCTGCAGCACAGAACGTTGTCCATATTCTTTTCATCGTTTCCTGATTAGATAGTATATATACCTTATTATATAGACGTACACATGGTCTGTTTGTCATCGTCAGAAAGTGGATGAAAGAAAAAGAAATGATGAGATGACGCCTTGAATGTATATTTTCTTTATCTATCGACCACATGGAAAGCACAGAGGGCAACCATCCATTCGAACGATTGCCCTCCTACGCTATATTTCTTGATCGTATTATTCTTCAGGAGCCTGTCCTATCAACTCCATGAATTCGTCGAGTTTCGGAGTGATAATAATCTGTGTGCGACGGTTGCGCTGCTTGCCCAATTCGGTGGTGTTGGGCTGGAGTGGGTTATACTCACCACGACCACCAGCGGTCAGACGCTTAGGATCTACACCATATTGGTTTTGAAGTGCCTGTACCACACTTGACGCACGGAGGCAAGAGAGGTCCCAGTTGTTGCGAATGTTTTCACGATTGATGGGTACATTGTCAGTATTTCCTTCGATCAGCACATCATAGTCTTTGTAGTCTTTGATGATTTTTGCAATCTTCGAAAGTGTCTCTGCTGCGCGGTCGTTGATTTCATACGATCCTGACTTGTAGAGCATGTTGTCTGCCAATGAGATATAGACAACACCCTTGAGTACCTGCACGTCCACTTCTTTGAGTTCTTCTTTCGAGAGAGATCGGAAGAGCACACGTCTGAACTCCAGTCACTCTCGCGCATATCGTATGCCGTCTTCTGCTTGAAAAAAAAAAA
>ERZ869983.236-NODE-236-length-18893-cov-6.626541_pt1 | contig 18893 bp, 10 predicted proteins | sample MGYA00521106_ERZ869983 | MGnify/ENA primary metagenome ERZ869983 (study PRJEB32232, sample SAMN07284972) | human gut metagenome | biome: human-associated habitat; material: feces | host: Homo sapiens | place: Tanzania | collected 2014-04-05 ...
AGAAATACAAGATATTGTCTATGGAATGATGTATAATTAAGACATTAGTAAAAGCGTGTGGAAAGTACGAAAGAATCAAAAGAAAGGAACGAGAGCAAATGGCAAAATTAGAGTTAATAAAGAACCTTCAACAGACCTTAAAAGAAATGAAAAATGCCAGAGCAAAGCTTGATGAAGACATAGAATTATTTAGGAACAATAGTTCTAACGGAGAGTTTTTTTCGGAGAGTCTAGGAGAAAAAATTAAGGAACAATTAGAAAGTGTTTTAAAACTTCAAAAAGACTTTTCGGAAAAATATTGTGAAATAGATGAGAATTGTGAAGGCGCACAGATTTGTATTTTAGAGGAAAAACTGAGTGCATTACAGAAAAAAGAAGAAGAGAAAAGCAAGTATAAAGAGGCAGTCAGCTTTTTTATGGAGCTTAGTTCTGAAAATGCAGAGGTTGTAAAAATTCTTGGTGAGAAAAAATCAGATTTAGAGAAGGTAAAAATCGAAGAATCAGACAGAGAAATGCTTGAAAGAAAAGTTGGTCCATATTTAATGTTATTAGAAGCATATTGTGAGTCTGATGAAAGAGTCAAATTTAAATTGATGTATAAACTGGCTTCTTATTTTGAAGAAGAAATTCTGGAAGAAATTCAATTCAAGACGATTCTTGTGGAAGAAAAAGCAGAAATGGAAGATGAGGGTGATATAGCGCAAGAGATAGAAGATGAAAGTGAAGTAACTGATACAGAAGAAGTAGAAATAGAAGTAACAACAGAAGAAGCAGAGCATGAAATCGAAATAGCTGTAACGGAAGAGATAGAAGATAAAGAAGTATTAGCTGTAACGGAAGAGATAGAAGATGAAAATGAAGCATCTGTGACAGAAGAGGATATTTCAAGATATCAGGAATTAATGGTAAAAGAAAACCCTTCTGATTTACGAGTTTTAAAAAGCAGTAAATCTGACGCAAGATTTAGTGTGGAGAAATTTAAAAAAGTTATTTTTAAGCAGTTCATAAAAGAAAAAATAGCGTGTCTGGTAGAAGCATTGGATTCGTGTGGTTATACGATAGAAAGCGTGGCTGTAGAGAAAGGATTAAAAACTGAAAGTCTGGAACACGCAACTGAAAAATTATATATGCAGGGCTACCTTAATAAATATATTGTTACGGGAATGGGCGCATTTTATGTGCTTTCTTCAAGGGGAGAAAAAATTTTCCAGACAAAAGAATCGTTAGGATTTATTAATCGTTGTATAAAAAATAAAGTATCTGGTTTGAATGAAAATGGAGAGAAAATTAAGGATACTGCTAATTCTGCAATGACTAGAATTCTGGCATTAGAAACAGTGAAAAAGCAGACAGAATTTGTACCGGATTATAAGTTTGAAGTAAGTTATTCACACCTGGGAACAGACCATTTTATAAGGGGATATTCTGATTTTGATGAAAAGGAAACGAACTGGTTTGCAGGAATTGTTACGGAAAACCCGGAAGAGTTTAAAGAGCTTGCTGAAATGTTAAAGGGACAGGTAAAAGAAAATGATACACTGATTGTAACAGGTCGAACGGTAGAAGATGCAAAAAAAGTGGCAGAATGGTTAAGAGAAGAACTGGGTGAAGTACATCCGAAACAAATCTGGTACTACGGATATGACACTAAAGGGGCATTTGATTTAAATACGGATGAAGAAGATGAAGAACTTGAAGTTAATTTTTCTGAGCCGGAGTTGGAGAAAACAGATGAAAAAATAGAACTGGAATCGGAATCAGATGTAGAACATTCTGAAGAAAAGATAGAGCCAGAAGAAATACCAGAAGAACCGGAAATACCAGAAGAACCGGAAATACCAGAAGAACCGGAAATACCAGAAGAACCGGAAAGTCCAGAAAAACCGGAAGTGTTAGAGTTAAAGACTGCACCGAAACAGCATAAGAGTTTGTCAGAAGAGGATAAATCTGAGTTAAAACGTAATTATGAAGAAATGCTGAAAAATAAAAAATTTTATATTGCGTCGGCGTATCTGAAGGCATTATCAAAAGATATTCCGGAGTATGAATCTGTTTATCAGCAGTTAGCGTATGCTGTAAACGACCCATTAGAAAATTGTACTTATAATTCAGATACTCTTTTTAATGTTTATTATTATGGTGGAGCACCGATTTCTGATTATTATGTTATTTCTGCTACGCTCAGAAATTATTTCTTAGACCAGTTTAGTTATGATTATTCGCTGCAGCAGCTTCAGTCAATGCTCGTAGAAAATCGTATTTTGGCAAAAAATCCAGTTCTTGAAGAAATCATTTATACGTTGATGGAATTCAAGAAGAAACATAACAGAGGGTTAGACCGGTATGCGGATTATCGAGCAAAGGAAAGAGCAGACTGGGAAAAGAGTCTGGAAGAGATTAAACGGGAGGCTCGACAGTATTATGAAAATTTCAGCAGTGGTAATTTTAAGGAAAGTGCATCACATCGAAGATTTATTGAAACAGAAAAATTATTATTAAAGGATTTATGTGAATATCTTAGAATTGTAAAAGAGGATGACAGAGAGTATTTAGAAGTTCTTGAGGATTATTTAAAAGAAACATTTATTAAAAATGATGCAGAAATTTCAGAAGAAAATTTAGATACGGATAAGTTAGATAGAGTGTTAACTGAATATTGGGAGCTGGCTGCACAGAATCTGAATTCTGTGAAGAGAACTTCTGATTTAATGAGCAGTTTAAGAATGAATTTGTATAAGAAAGAGAGCAAAATAGTAAACATTCTCTGCCGATATGTTTCTTTAATGAAATCTTCTACGACAGATGCTCAGGATGCAGTGTTTGGCGAATATAAAAAGTTAAGAACTGTTTTATTGGAAAAAATTTCTGATGTAATAGCACAATTGGAAACAGTGCAGGAAGATAATTTAGAAGAGTTGTCAGGAAAAGCTGTCTTGGCTGAAACATTGAGTGAGTTGAAAGAGAGACTGGAAGGAACTTATCAGGAAGGCAGATATAAGTATTATTATGTGGGATTTTTAAGAAATGATAAAGTTTTATTAGATGAAAACTTTATGCCGATTTTAGATGATGTATTAGAGCTTCCTGAATTTTCGACTGCTTTGAGAATTATGAAACATTATTCAGAGCCGGAAAAAGAATGGAAAGAACGTCTGGATGAAATCTTTTGTGGAGAAGATGATTATGGAGAAGCAGAGCTTATTTTAGAATATGTCAACCGCTGGAATATTGAGTTGGAAGATTTTTCTGAAGAAAAATATAACGTAGAAAAAGCAGTTGAATTTGTTGAAAATGATGCAGAAAACAAAAAGGAAGAATTTATTGCAGATGTTGAATTGGCTCAAAGTTATGGTCAGATTAATAATGTTGTAGAGGACAGCAAAGAAATTATGATTCAGATTATGGAATCATGGTATAAATGGTGTGCAGACACAAAAAACTATGGATTTTTTGCAAAAATTCTTGAAGCATTTAAAGAAAAAATCAAAAAAGACGCACAGGAAAGAGCGGTGGATTTGCAAAAGAATCTGGCGGTTTATCTGGAAAAAAATCCGTTATGGAAGGAAGAAAAAGAGATTGCAAAAGCTGTTGGACAGATCAAGGAGCGGATTGAACAACAAAACTATGCAGCAGCAGAAGATTTATTAAATCGTATTATGACCAATGACTTAAATTGGGATTTTGATTTTGAAAGTGAAGATTATCTGGAAGATTTCTGGGACGAGTATGGAAGTATTTACAGTAAAACGGCAAAACCAGGAGTGACTTTAAAGGTTCTGGCAGATAATTTAAAATTTCTTACCAACAAAGATACAAAAGGTGGAAAACGGCTGATAGAACATTGGCCAAAAGGGAATACGAACGTAAGTGCAGAAATATTGAGAGAACTTTTAATTTCACTTGGTTTTCTGGTAGAGCGCATCACAGAAGAACTGTCGGTTAATGAAAAAATTAAGAATTTTTTTGTCGTATTAAAAACGCCTTTAAATGGCAGAAAAAGTAATTATAAACATCCAATTAGTGTGTTTGGTTCAGAAGCGGAAAAAAATGGATTTCGAGTTGTTTGTCTGTTTGGCAAGACAGATGCAGACCGCTTAATTGATACGTTTAAGGAAATCGGAAATGCAAGAAATACTTTGGTGATTTTAGATTATGCCCTCACACAGTCAGACAGACGAACTTTGGCAAGAAAAGCAAAGATGCATACGACAGGAAAAGTTTTTGCCGTAATTGACAGAGTTGCCATTAGCTATCTGGCGAAACATTATAATGAAACTGCAATCAATCGAATGTTGATGTCAATTATTATGCCATTTGCTTCTTATCAGCCTTATGTAGTAAATTCAGGGGATGTTATGCCGCCGGAAATGTTTATTGGAAGAAAGTTTGAACTTCAGAAAATTGAAGAGGCAAAAGGTGTCAATCTGGTATATGGAGGACGACAGTTAGGTAAATCTGCTTTACTGAAGATGGCCAGAAAAGATATTGATAAAAATGAAAATGGAGACCGTGCTATTTTGGTTGATATTAAATATCTGGACTATAAAGCGGCAGCCAAAAAAGTTTCAGAAACCTTATACGATGAAGGATTTTTTAAAGAAGAATATACGACAGATGACTGGCATGAATTAGCGAGAAATATTAAGAAGCGTTTAAATGATAAAGAAGATCCGATTCCATATTTCCTGTTGATGCTGGATGAGGGAGATGCGTTTATTGAAAGCTGTGAAGCAATCAGATATCAGCCATTTGATGAGTTAAAAGATATTCAGAGTATTGGAGAAAAGCGATTTAAATTTGTGGTTGCCGGTCTGCGTAATATTATCCGATATAAGCGTAAGGCTGCATTAGAAAACAACTCGGTACTTCCACAGCTTCAGTCCTTGACAGTAAAACCGTTTAAAGTAATTGAAGCAAGAGAACTGCTGGAAATTCCACTTTCTTATCTGGGATTTCGTTTTCCAAAAGATAATGAAACAGAAGTGCTGGTTTCTACAATTTTTGGCACAACCAATTATTTTCCGGGTCTGATTCAATTGTATTGTCAGAAATTAATTGAAGCAGTACAAAGAGACTATGCAAATTATACGGAGGACAGTACACCGCCGTATCTTGTTCAGAAAGACCTTGTGAAAAAAGTTCTGGCGGATAAAACTCTGCTTCAGGAGATTAAAAAGAAATTTGATATTACACTGGGCGTAGGCGATGATGATTATTATAACATTATTGCACTGTTGGTGGCTTATCATTATTATCAGGAAAAATCTCAAAATGGATGTAGTGTAGATGATGTGAAAGAGATTGCGGATGGATTTTACATTAAGAAAATTGCAACTCTGGATACAGAAAAAATCTCTGCACTTATGGAAGAAATGAGAGAATTAAATGTACTGCAGTATACGGAAGATGGAAGATATCGTTTTACCCGCTATAATTTCTGTCAGATGATGGGAACAATTCAGGAGATTAACGATAAACTTGAAAAATACATGGAGGATTAAACGTGGACAAGGTCTGGTGGAATCATATTACAAAAGCTCATAAATTTTTTGAAGATATTGTAGAGACAGCAGTTAAGGGGAGCAGTATGCTCCTCTCTCTGCCAGCTTCTGTTCCGTGGAAAGAGACATTGATTGAAATGATTGGAGAACGTCTGCAGTTAGAAAATCCGAAAAATGCATTTCAGGAAATTTCATGTCCAAAGGAAGAACCGGGAGAATATCTTCTTACGAATTATTGTAAAAAAGAAATTCGATTGAAATATCGATATGGAATGAGCTACGCTCAGTTTTTGGGAGCCTGTCAGGAAACAGTATTAAATGATAGATACATCTGGATATCAGATGTATCAAAAGAAAAATGTGAAGAATGGCTTGAATTTATAGAAGAATACAATAAAAATGTTGTAAATAAAACTCCGGCAATATTTATTCTGGAAATAAATGAGGAGGGGATGGAAAGAAAGGCAAAAAAAGGGATTAAAACAATTGCCTTTAATCAGAATATTGGAGATTATGATAAATATGCGTTTTGTGCGTTAGCGGCATCTGAGACAAATTGTAAGGAGTACTTAAGGCCTTATTTGGCTGAACTGGTTTCTATCCTTTGCAGAGAGGATGTGGAGCTGTGTGCCGAATGTGTGGAAAAGGGAATGGAATTTTTGAAAAATCCGTATCAGACAATTAAAAGCATTATAGAAACAGATGTAAGAAGTAACGGTGAAGAATATCAATTTGATAAAACGGAAAAAGAAATGGAAAGTCTGATATGGGAAGTTCAATTAAAGACAGTATTTCCTTTAATTGAAAAATATAGAAAGCGCATGATTTCATCTTATAGGGGAATTATTACAAGAGAACTGCCGATTCGGAATGGATATGGTCAGAGTATTAATGAACCAGAAGAAGTTGAAATTGGAGTTTTGTATTATCTGATTGGAAAAAGCAGTCTAAAAATATCAGAGAAAGAATACGCAGAGCTTGAAAATTATAGAAATGCGAGAAATCGTTTGGCACACATGAAGATACTTGAGTTGAGTACGATAGAACAAATTTTGAAGAAATGAGTCAAACAGGCAGTGTCTAAATGGATGGACACTGCCTGTTTGCGTTTAACTTTCCAGTTTTTCGATTAATTTATCATATACTTCTTTTGCCACAGCAAGTTTATAGGCGAGTCTGGTCGGCTGTGGCTCTAATTCAACATAGTAAGATGAAACGGTATCATGAATTTTAATTGCAAAATAGACCTGACCCGGAACAGAATCATTCGGATTGGCTGGGTCAATATTTCCCATTGTGCCGGTTACACCGATTCCAATATCGGCAAGATAAGCTTTTGCACAGGCACATGCCATTGCTTCGGCAGTTTCTTTTGAATAGACAGAGTAAGTGTCAATAATTTCAGCCGGAACACCCTGCATAATTTTGGCTTCGTTTGAGTAGGTGATAAAAGCCCCTTTTAAAATGGCAGAAGCCCCTTCCGTATCAGTAATTAAAGAGGCAATCTGACCGGAAGTTGCACTTTCCATTGTGGTGATGCTTAAGTGTTTTTCAATTAAACATTTGGTTAAGGCACGGTAATTATTTCGAATATCGGATTCTATGTAGTGTTTTGTCATGGTGAATTTCCCCCTTTTGAATTTTAATCTGCTTTTAGTATACCTTAATATCGAAAGAAAAAAGAGTAGAATTATAAGATAAGTGCAAGATATTATGCATCGAATGAGGTATAATAAAACCATAAAATAACTCAGGGGGATTCGCTGTGTGGAAGATAGAAATTACTTGGAAACAATTATATGAAGATATTTATGTCAAATTTACAAAAAATGAGTCAGACCAGAAAACATTTATAAAAGAAATTTTTCCGGATGGTTTATATCAAAAAATGTTTGTAAGAGGTGGGAAAGTTCAGGGAAAATATGTTTCTTTAGTCTGCCGTGCGACTATTGATGCAAAGAAACGTTTTCTGGATGCGAGTGATTATCTGATTCAGTTAAAAAATGAGGCGCATGAGGATTATAATTTTGAAGAAAATCCAATTCTTCAGGAATTTGCAGAAAACTGGAAACGATTAGTACCTGCATGTGCAGAGACGCAGGAAAATAAAGTTGCGAAAGCGGTTTATCGTCTGATTGATAAAATTGAGGAAGAAAAAGATGAATTGTTTATCAAGGAAAGATTATTTCAGCTTTATGATAAACAAGAATATGCACAGATTCTTGCAGTATCTTCGATTATTGCATCTACGTTATGCAGTTTTGGAATGGAAAATACGAAATTTTCGGAACAGGATTTAAAACTTCATAGTTTATTTCTGCCGAAGCTGGTGGAAGAAGAGGAAGAATCGGATGCGATAAAAGTAGTTCAGGAAATGCTTCATAGAGAAGAAGGCTCACTGGAAGAACTAAAAGAATGTCTGGAGATTGCATTAAGCAATCCATACGAGAAAGGAAAAGCCAATTATCTGCTTGCAAGGCGAGCCTATCAGCTAAAAGATAAGAAAGCAGGTAATGCATTTTTAAAAGAGGCAGTTAAGTTTTCTTATGAACCGGCAAAACTTTGGAAAAATAATGCAGATGCTGAAACTATGTTAGAGAAAATACGAATCACTTATCAAAATCCGGCATCTGATGGAGAAGATGTGATGAGATGCTGCAAAGGCTGTGAGAAAATTCTATATTTAACACCTGCAGTAGAAAAAAGTTATCGTGGAGAGGCAGCATTTGTATTATATAAATACATTCGTGCAGGAAAATATCAATCTTCAACAAATGAAACCGCAGATTATTATCTGAAAATCAGTAATAACTGTGGATTTTATCTGGCGCAGGAAGAGTGGAAAGAAAATAATGAGAGTCGGATTATACCCCAAATTATGCGGGCAGAAACTGCCACAGTGGGACGATGCTATTCAAATACAAAGAATAAATATGCCAAAATATTCGAAAAGACGATCCCGGAAAGCTGGGAGAGATGGCTTGTAGAGTTTGATCTGACGGTAATGCAAATGAAAATTCATGAAAAAACGGCAAAACGTTTTTTGTTTTTGGATGATGATTTTGAAAAAAATATAGAAGATTTATTTGAATTATTACAGTTAATAAAAGATGAAAAACCAGAGACCAAAGAACTGAATATAGAAATTTTTATCCGAAATGATTCAGAAATCGCCCGTGCTCTGATTGACACAGCATTAAGCGGTCTTCCGGAGTATACGATTCCTGTTTTTATAATTGATGATGATAAAACAGCAGCACAACAGCTGCTATCTCATCACCCTTTGTTTTATCCAGTTCGTGCGGTAGATTTAAAGGAAAGTGCAAAAAAATTAAAAGAAGACAGACCAATCCTGCATTTTATTATTTTGGGAACATCGAGAGTTGCGAAATGGCTGGTTCGTGAAGCATTCTGGATGATGGGATTTCGTGAAAATGCGATTTTATGTAAGATTACGGTATTGGATGAGAAGGGCGAAGAATTTGTTCGTAAAATAAAGGCAGAATACCCGGGAATGGTAAAAAGCGATTTTGATGTAGAAGAGATCGAACTGCCGGAGGTTTTGGGAGAAAATATTGATTTTCATTCCTTTCAGTTAGCGGATCTCTTAAAGAACATAATGAATGAAACTCCGTATGGTTATTTTGCGGTGGCGACTGAATCAGATGAAGAAAATCTTTCACTGGCGACAAGAGTTCGTGAAATTCTGGTTCGTAATAATATTGAACAGAGGAATAAGACAGCACTGGAGACCCCAAATCCGATTGCGGTTCTGTGTCGGAAAGACCAGATTGCATGGACTGCAAAAAGACTGGTAATTGAAAAGGAAATATATGGAGACAGATGGTTTAATACCTGGTCCTTTATTCCGTTTGGAAATCTTTCGGCATACTATAGCTGGGATTTGATGGCTGGAGGAACGTTTGAAAAACTTTCAAAGTGTATTCATTATCAGTTTGCGGGGCTGAGTCCGGAAGAGACCAAAGCGGGCAGTGAAAAGGCAGAACAGCAAGATAAGGTCTATTATGGAAGACAATATAATCATGACAGTTCCTATAGTCTGGCTCTTAGTATGCCGTATCGTATTTTCCAGTTTCGGGATATTAATGGAAATCAGATTATGCCGATTGCATGGGAAATCTGGGACGAGAAGGCATTTGCTTCGGTGGAACAGCTGAATTATCTGGCAAATCGAAGCAGAGGAGTAAAAGAAAGTGAATATAAGACGATAGCTGTCTGGGAACATGACCGCTGGGTAAGATGGATGTTGTCCCGCGGCTGGCTTCCTGCAAGTGCAGATGATGCCGTTTTTGCAGTTAAATGTGGAAATGAAAGACAGCAATTGTTTGTAGCAAAGCTGCATCCTTGCATCTGTGCTTATGAGGGGCAGAAGGAATTAAAACTTGCATTAAAAAATGAATGTGGAATGGATAAAGATTTTTACAGCTATGATATGGAAAATATTAAAGACACAAAAAGATTGCTGGCATTAGAATGGTTGAAGGAAAGAGAGAAAGAAGATGGGGACAGAGATTGAGACAGGAGAGAAAACAGAAAATAAGACAGAGCAGAACAACAGGAGATATAAAGCATTTATCAGCTACCGGCATCAGCCGTTTGACCGAAAAGTTGCAGTTACATTACAGAAGCATTTAGAGACATTTCATCCTCCGAAACAGCTTGAAAAAAAGGAAAAATGGAGAGTATTTCGAGATGAAACGGAATTGCCGACAAGTGCTGATTTGAGTCAGGATATCCGTGAGGCATTAGAAAATTCAGAGTATTTAATTGTAATTTGTTCCTCTATGCTTGTACAGTCAAAATGGTGCAGGGAAGAAATTTCATATTTTAAATCGTTACATAATAATTCGACTCAAAACATACTGGCACTTTTAATTGAAGGAAATCCAGGCGATGTATTTCCGGAAGAACTCTGCTGGTCGGAGGAAATTCGGAAAAATGCAGAAGGAGAAGAAATTCGGGAGAAAATTGAAGTAGAGCCTTTGGCAGCGAATATAACAGCAGATTCCGAAAGGAAATCATTAAAGAAATTAAAAACAGAATATTTGCGAATTGCTGCGCCACTGCTTGGCTGTCGTTATGATGATTTGTATCAGCGGGAGCAGAAACGAAAAATTCACAGAAGTCTTGCGATCATGGGTGGTGTAACGGTTGTAGTTGGAGGAATTGGTATCTACAGTTCAATCATGGCAGTCCGATTAAATGAACAAAAACGGCTCTTGCAGAAAGAAAACTACAATCGTATGGCAGTTCAGGCGGATTATATGTGGGAAGATGGAAAAGTGACAGAAGCAATTGAGACAGCGGTGGATGCAATTCCTGATACCGAAGATAATATGTCAGTTTATTCCGCAGAGAAAGCGGCAGCAGAAAAGCTGGGAGTATTTCAGAAAGAAAACTTTTTGCCGATTCAGAAATATGAGACGACTTCGTATATTACGAAGGTTGCATTTGTAAATAGTGGAAAAAATGTGGTGGCACAGGATGCAACGGGGGTTTATCTGTGGGAGACAAAGAGTGGAAAATTGGTGAAGAAATATACAGTGGAGGAATTGGAATCTGACGAAAATGTGGAAGATTTGTCTATAGAGTTTGTTTTAGAAAAAGAAAATTCATTTGTATCAGTAACAGCAGAAAGAATATTTGCAGAAGGAAAGTATCAATCGGTTCAAGGGGAAGCAAATATTCTTATGCTGACTTATTATAAGAAGCGTGCTGAGGAAGGAGATGAAGAAAATTCACACTTTTATATAATGGATAGCTCTGGCTGTTTATGGAAAGTAAATTCTGAAACCGGTGAATATGAATTATTTGAGGAGGTAGGAGAAGAAGAAAAACAGTGGTATCTATATGACAAATATCATTATAATATTTCAGATGGTCAGTTAATACGCCAGATGGATACATATAAACAAGATGACCTTGTTGAAGATGCATGGATATCAACAAAGGAAGAAGAGGTAATAACATTTGAAGACAATGATAGTGAAAAAAAGAAAGTTTATCAGCTTCCTCATCCTTGGGTGGGGGATTATGAATCGCTAAAGAAAATTATATCAATTTCAGATAATATCTGTTATGCGCAGATTAGCGGAGATAGTATGAATAGCTGTATAGCAGCCTATCTTGTTGAAGATGGTGTAATTAGTGATGAGAATCTGATAGAAAAGGAAAAGATAGGGGAGGAAGAGCATTTACAAGAAGGAATAAAGTGTGGAGGGTATTATGTTGCAATTTCCCGTGAATATTTAGGTGGAGACAAAATACAAACTATTTACAGAGTATATGACTATGATACAGCGAAAAAAATCTGTGAAACAAAAATAGAAGGAGATTCTGATGAATACTCTGTAAGGCTTCTAAAGAAAGAAGATACAGAAAGCTATACAGATATTCTGGTGTGTAAATTAGATAAGAAGATTATATTAATAGATATTAATAATGGAGATATTATTTATGAATATACGTTTCCAGGCGACATATTAAGAGTAAAATACAGTGAAAATGGAAATGTTCTTGTTATGTTAAAAAATGGAAAAGAATATATGGTTTCTGGAAGAGCAGAGAAAAAAGAGGTCGATGAAAGTGTCCTTGCAGGAATTAAATTTCATGATTTGGGAAGGGAGATTGATAAGTGCGATTGGTATGATGATGATTATATCTTTGTGAATGGAACTTCGGTCTATTTATATCAGGATTTGGCGAATGAAGAATGTAAACTGGTAGAAGCAGATGGAATTACAGATTATCAGACAGAAAGTAAAAAAGATAAATATTCGGATAAAAAAGATTCCAAAAAAGTAAAAAAGATTATGGATAAACTTCAAAAAGAAAATGCTTTTGCGGGTGCAGTGTGGGGATGTACAATAGATAAAAATTTATTTGTGTTTGGAAGAGATGGAATTTTTTACAAAATAGACGAGACGTCAGCAACTGTAGAAGAAAGTCTAAAACTGAGAGAGGAAACAGAAGAAGAAAGCTGGGTAAGAGCAGAAGATTATAATGAAATTACTGTATGGAAAACATCAAATCCTGAAGAAATTATAGTTCAAAATCAGGAAACAGGATGGTTGGTAAATATAAAAGAAATGGAAGTACGTTATCAGATTGATTATTTTGAAGGATATTCGAAATTGACGAATGAGGTATTAATGTATAACAGATGGGAAGACAAATACTGGACCTGCCCGCTTTACACTGCAGAGGAATTAAAAGAACTTGGAAACAAGTGGAAATATGCCAGTGATTTGGAAAATTAAAATGGCATAAATTAACTTGTACGCTTCCTTGAATCAAATTTACTTTTCTCCTGAATTTTGTTATAATTCAGATACAAAATATACAAGGAGAAAACAGGTAAATTTTATGAAAAAACGAGAATCATTTAACAGCAGGTGGGGATTTATTTTAGCCTGCATCGGCTCGGCTGTTGGTATGGGGAATATCTGGATGTTTTCCACCAGAGTTTCCCTGTACGGAGGCGGAGCTTTTTTAATTCCCTATATTATTTTTGTAATTCTAATCGGTTCGACCGGAGTTATAGGAGAGATGTGTTTTGGGCGTGCAGCACGTTCCGGACCGATTGATGCATTTGGAATGGCGACGGAAAGAAAGGGAAGCAGAAAAAGCGGAGAATTGCTTGGCATGATACCGGTACTTGGTTCAATGGCAATGGCAATCGGCTATACCGTAGTTATGGGATGGATTTTAAAATACACTGTGGGTACGCTTACCGGAGCAACGCTTGCACCGGAAAGTGTAGATGAGTTTGGTGCACAGTTTGGTTCAATGGCATCTGCATTTGGAAATAATATCTGGCAGGTGGTAGTCTTAATTCTCTGCATGGGAATTTTGATGTTCGGTGTGGCAACAGGAATTGAAAAAGCGAACAAGATTATGATGCCGATTTTCTTTGCATTATTTGTAGGGCTTGGAATCTATGTATCATTTCAGCAGGGAGCATCGGATGGATATCGATATATTTTTGGAGTAGATAAATCTGCACTTGCGAACCCGAAAACATGGATTTTTGCACTGGGTCAGGCATTTTTCTCCCTTTCTGTAGCTGGAAACGGAACTTTGATTTATGGTTCTTATCTTTCGGATGAAGAGAATATTCCGGCATCTGCGGGACGTGTGGCGTTTTTTGATACTCTTGCGGCAATACTCGCAGCACTTGTCATTATTCCGGCAATGGCAACAACCGGTGCGAAATTAAATCAGGGAGGACCTGGATTATTATTTATTTATCTTCCAAATCTGATGAAATCTATGCCGGGAGGGCATGTAATTGCGATTCTCTTTTTTGTTGCAGTTTTGCTTGCTGGAATGACCTCTTTAATTAATCTTTACGAAGCGCCGATTGCGACAGTTCAGGAAAAATTAAAGCTTGGCAGAGTATCGGCATGTGCCTTGACTGGTGTAGTTGGAATAGTGGTTTCCCTTTTGATTCAGGGAATTGTATCGGACTGGATGGATGTGCTGTCGATTTATATCTGCCCGCTTGGAGCAGGACTGGCAGGAATTATGTTCTTCTGGGTATGCGGAAAGAAATACGTGGAAGAACAGGTCAATAAAGGAAGAGAAAAAGCATTTACGAAATGGTTTTATCCGGTTTGCAAATATTTATATGTTCCGATTTGTATTCTGGTGTTGATTCTTGGAATTGCGCTGGGTGGAATTGGGTGAGAAAATGGGACGTTGTACGAGGAGTTTGGTTCGCACAACGTCCAATTCTTGTTAAGAGTGATATTGTAATTGCTCAATTTTGCAGATATGTTCTTTTGTCTTTTTATCATAGTTAATGCCGGCAAGAATCAGATTTCCATGATAATCTTTTAAGGCGTCTATATATTGTTTTTCTTTAATTTGTGAAATCGCACCTACAGCATCTTTATCCCATTTTAGTTCCAAAATTACAGCAGGTTTATCTAAATGGATTTTGCGCGGAATAAAACAGATATCGGCAAAACCTTTTCCGGCAGGCAGTTCACGAATAATCGTATAATATTCTCGTGCAAAGTAAAAAGCGAGACTGACAGTACAGCTAAGCGAATTTTCATCGTTATATTGTAAGATTGAGATTTCACGATGTGCTTTATCGATTCCCAGGGCAACTGCAGTTTCGTCGAGATTCCATAAGGATTCAAGCAATTGTTTTGAAGCATTAACAGAATGAATGATTTCAGTCCAGTCCATTGTACTGATTGCATTAATGTATTCCCTTGCTACTTCACGATTTGGGATGGAAACACATTCCGTTTTGCTGTTGTAAGTAAGATATCCAAGATGAACAAGAAGAGTTAATACATCATCTTTGCTTGAAAAAGTAGTCATATCATTACTGAATGTACCAATATTAATTGGAATAGAATCGCCAGCCAGCATTTTAATGACTGCGTCTTTTAATCCATCAATATTCATCTGAATATATAATTTCAATGCCTCATAAGTTTCTGTCTGATTCCAGTAAGGTGCAAATTTATGATGAAGCATAGACTCAACAACAGATTTTGGACTGTACATGGAATAAAAATGAGCCCCATTTTTATCATAAGAAATAAGTTCATAACCGTCATACCAGATTTTTGCTTCTTCAAAGTTCATTTCATATTGTGTACAAAGGGAATGAACTTCTGATTCTGTAAAACCAAAAAATTCTGCAAGGTCTCCGGGAACAGTCATGGAATATTCTGTAAACATATTTAGGGCAGAATGAGTACCGTATTTTTTGATTGGTAAAATTCCGGTCATATAAACAAGGGCGGTATAGGATTTATCTTTTAGCCATGCACGAAGAAAATCCAGATATTTTTTTTGAGAGTCTTTATCTTCTTTATATTCCCGAAAGAGGCAGTCCCATTCATCAATGAGAATTACAAATGGACGTCTGGTGCAGGCATAGATGTCCTGCATTGCGAAAATAAGATTTGTATCTTCTACATAATCTGGATATTTTCTTTTTAAATCGCGAATCAGTCGATTTTTTAATAAATCAAGCATTTCGTTTACATTTTGTGTGGAGCTTAAAAAATCCTGCATATTAATTTTAATTACATCGTATTGATTTAAGTGTTTCTTAAAAGAAGGAGAATGACAGATTTGCAGACTTTTAAATAACCCGAAAGAATCTTCTTCCTGTTCATAATATGCAGCAAGCATATCAGCAGCCATGGATTTTCCAAACCTGCGTGGACGACTGACACAGATAAATTTCTGCTGTGTTTTAAGAACTTCATTAGTTTTTTCAATTAAGCCTGTTTTATCAATATAAATCTTGGAATTTAAACTTTCCTGAAATTCGCCGGTTCCTGGATTTAAATAGATTCCCATAGTAGCCTCCCGTTACTGAAAACTTATAAAAAGTTATAAACTTTTAGGTTTCATTCCTACTTCAACGAGTATGCTTTTGACGATAGAAATATCTGTCTACTAACAAGTTCCTGTACTCTCCATAGGCATAAATTCCGAATTAACGTACCCGTACATATTTGTAGTAACTTTTAAGTGTTAACTTACAAATTGTTCTCCATAAACTCTAAGATTTATAGATGCTTGAAAATCCCTGTCAATAACATTTCCACATTCGCATCTATAAATTCTGTCTGACAGTTTCAAGTCTTTTTTAATCTTTCCACAGCAACTGCAATATTTTGATGACGGATAAAATCGATCTGCTACAATAAGCGGAATCCCATTATTCTTACATTTGTACTCCAGCTGCTTTCGAAACTCAAAAAAGCCCTGATTCTGTATCGCTTTGGATAAATGCCTGTTTTTCATCATTCCACTCACATTCAAATCCTCAATACAGATAAATCTTGGTTTTCGATTTACGATTTCCGATGTGGTTTGATGTAAATAATTCTTACGAATATTTGTTAATCTGTGATTTACTTTTAACAAAAGTTTTTCTTTCTTAACTATATTATTTGTTTTACAGTATTTTCCTTTCTCTTTATTTTGTTCATATTTGCGAGATACGTTGCGTTGTAATCTGCGCCTGCGTTTCTCCAGTTTCTTTACGGTTTGGCTTTTATTGATATTCTTATACTTCGTAGTATCTGAACATATCGCCAGGTCTTTAATTCCTAAATCAATCCCAATTCCATCATCCTTTAATCTTTTTTTACAGTCCGGAACTTCCACACATACACTAATCCACCAATTCAATCCATCAAAAGAGATTCTTGGATTCCTGTATTTGGCATCTGTAGGAATACGACCACGTTCTGCAAGCCTTACCCAGTTTCGTTTTTGCTTATTCTTCTTTTTAGAAACAGCAAAACCCTCAAACTTAACATGGGTATCACAAAACCGTATCTTCATGTTGTCCTGATAGAACTTCGGTGTTGATTTCTTTTTTGACTTAAACCTTGGATAGTTTTGTAATCCTTTGAAAAAGTTTTTATAAGCCGTACAAGCATCCTTAATTGTCTGTTTGGTTACATTGTTCGAAATATTCCGCAGCCATGCATATTCATCCGAATTTCTAAGTCTTGTAAATTCTTTTCTAAGTTCTGAGTCTGAGAGAAATCTGCCCTCTTTTTCATAGCTCTCTTTTTCCCTGGCTAAAGCCCAGTTATAAGCAAATCTTGAAGCACCTGCGTACTGGAACATTTTCGTTTTCTGTATGTTATTTGGTATCAACATTACTTTTATGGCTTTTACCATTCGTTTCTTCCTCCCGTATCAGTTCTTGAACAAGTTTTCTGGCTTTATTTGCTCGTTTTCCTTGTAATCTACAACTAAATACTGTAATTATTTGAACCAAATCTTCCACTAGCTCCTGCTGTTCCGATTTTTCAGTATAATCTATAATCTCAATCTCACAGTTATAAAGCGAAGCCATATACTCTACTAATTCAAATCCAAATCGTAAAAGCCTGTCTTTATACAAAACAACAACCTTTCCTACCTGATTTTGAGAAATACGTTTTATCAGTTCCTGAAGCCCTTTTTTCTTATAGTTTATACCAGAACCGATATCACTTATGATCTCAAATGGCTGTCCTTTTGCTATAAGATATGTCCTTACACACTCAATCTGTCGTTCCAAATCATCCTTTTGTTTCAAACTGGAAACACGACAATATCCAATTGTAATTCTATTTTCAGGCTTTACATCCAATACTTGGTTAAGCTGTTCATCCGAATAATATCTGTAGCCACTTGCTGTCGTATGATGCGGATGAAGTTTTCCATTTGCATCCCAGTTTCGTAAGGTCTGAGCAGATACGCCTATCATTTTTGAAAATTTATGTATAGAATAATATTCACTCAAAATATCCTCTCCTTTTAATATTATTCTATACCAATATCCTATAAAACTCAATCTATATTTATATAGTTTTATGAGTTTTGTTCAACTGTTTTAAACCTCTGTTAGATTTTTGGACATTAGTCTGATAAGAATAGTATACCCAGTACGAAAAAAGATTGCAAGCAGTACAGTCTCATGCTAAGATGACAATTAAGGCGCAAAATATAAAGTTTCGGATAGAAAAAGGAGATTAAGATAGAATGGAAATTAAAGAATTTCAGCAGAAATTACAGGATATACAGAGACTTGCAGTCAACAACGGAAGAAAAATCAGCCGTGAAGTAGTGGAGGATTTTTTTGCGGGAGATGGCTTAAATGAGACACAGCTTCAGAAAGTATATGATTATCTGACCATTCAGGGAATCCATACGGATGAAGAGAAAAAGAAAGCAGAAAAAGTTTCAGAGCCAGAAATGCCAAAGAAAAGCTCTATGTTTTCTTATGAAGCAGAGGAGGCAGAAGAAGAGAAAAAATCGGCTGAGCTGACACAGGAAGAGAAAGAATATTTAGAGGATTATCTTGAAACATTAAATGTAATTCTTCCGGAAGAGGAAGGCGAAAGAGAACGTCTTTTTGAATCAGCAAAAGCAGGAGAGGCACAGGCAAAATCAAGATTAACAGAATTATATATGAAAGAAGTGCTTGAAATCGCAAAAGAGCTGCATGATGGAGAGGTTTTTCTTGGAGATATGGTTTCTGAGGGAAATATCGGCTTGATTGGCGCACTGGAAAGTCTTGAAGAAGCAGAGGATATTTCTGTATTTTTATCCGGAGAAATCAAAAATGCAATTTTACTGCTGTTAGAGGAACAGACGGATCAGAAACAGAGTGATGATATTTTAGTGGAAAAAGTAAGAAATCTGGAGCATAAAATCAAAGAAATCATGGATGATGATGACGATAAATACAGTGCCGAAGAGTTATCTGCATTTTTGGATATGGATTTGGAAGAAATCCAGGGAATCTTAAGATTAACTGGAGAAGATAATTAATTAAGATAAGCAACTGGAAATTTCATTTTTTTTTTAGAGAATTAATAGGGTTTCTTA
>ERZ869983.237-NODE-237-length-18883-cov-9.554398_pt1 | contig 18883 bp, 19 predicted proteins | sample MGYA00521106_ERZ869983 | MGnify/ENA primary metagenome ERZ869983 (study PRJEB32232, sample SAMN07284972) | human gut metagenome | biome: human-associated habitat; material: feces | host: Homo sapiens | place: Tanzania | collected 2014-04-05 ...
AGCTGCGGGCATTTTGGCTCGCAGCCAGGAAGTTATCAAAGGAACAGGCGCGAATCAGCGATTTGTAAAAAACGCTTTCAAAAATGCGGAGTGTCACCCTGTATTCTTATAAATATTTTTTCTTATCTTCTTTCTGACTCATACATGCAACACTACCTACAAATTTTGTGTTATACTATATACAACAAAAAGCAAAGGAGGTCGAATCTATGAGAATGTATGATCTGATACTAAAAAAGAGACAAGGGAAACCTCTGACGAAAGATGAAATCCAATGGATGATCCGTGAATACACAGATGGAAAGATACCAGATTATCAGATGTCAGCTTTGTTGATGGCAATCTGTTTTCAAGGGCTTGATAAAGAAGAAACTTATGAGCTTACGATGGCAATGGCGCGAAGTGGTGAGATGCTTGATCTGTCTCAGATTCAGGGGATCAAGGTTGATAAGCATAGTACGGGAGGCGTTGGGGATAAGACTTCTTTGGTTTTGACACCGATTGTTGCTTCGCTTGGTATTCCGGTTGCTAAGATGTCTGGGCGTGGACTTGGTCATACTGGGGGTACGATCGATAAACTGGAGAGTATTCCTGGATTTTCAACGCAGCTTGAAGATGATGCGTTTGAAGAACAGGTGAATTCAATTGGTATTTCGATCATGGGGCAGACGAAGGATCTTGCACCAGCAGATAAATTGTTGTATGCATTGCGGGATGTGACCGCAACGGTGGATCAGATTTCTTTGATTGCAAGCAGTATTATGAGTAAGAAGCTGGCAGCAGGAGCAGATGCGATCTTGTTGGATGTAAAGACTGGAAGCGGTGCATTTATGAAGGAAGAATCTGATGCGATACAACTTGCCAAAGAGATGGTAGAGATCGGAAAGAGTGCCGGAAGGAAGATGACGGCTGTGATCACGAATATGGATGAACCTCTTGGAATGGCAGTTGGAAATATTCTGGAAGTCAAAGAAGCGATTGACACATTAAAAGGCAATGGACCAGATGATTTTGTGGAGCTTATTGAGACACTGGCTTCGCATATGCTGATCCTTGGCGGTGCAGCGAAGGATTTTGATGATGGACTTATGAGAGTCAGGGAATCTATTCAAAGTGGGAAAGCATTGGATAAATTCAAACAATTTGTTGCTGCACAAGGTGGTGATACAAAATACATCGATTATCCAGAGTTATTTGAACAGGCAAATATTATAGAAGAAATACGATCAGAACAAGATGGATTTGTCGGAAGTATTGATGCACAGGAAATGGGAATCTGCTCTTTGATCCTTGGTGGAGGAAGAGAAACGAAGGAAAGTGTGATCGATCCAACGGTTGGACTTGTTTTCTCAAAGAAGGTTGCGGATCCAGTGAAGAAAGGCGATGTGCTTGCAACGATATATGGAAATGATGAAGAAAAAGTAAAACAGGCAGTTCTTCATTTTAAAGAAAACTACCATATAATAGAAGAAAAACCAACGAAACCGATAATGATCCGGGAAGTATTATCTTAAATCTATTTGCATAAAATGATAAAAAGGATAGAGATCCATGAAACAAAGAATCTGGATATTTATTTTTGGTATTATTTTATGTGTGATTTTGACAGGATGTATCAAAAAGGATGAACGAGGGCAAAAACAGAAGGTTGTATATGTTGTCTGTAGAAGAAGTGTGATCCCGGTACAATTAGGCAAACTGATCGATGAACAAAAGAGGGAAGCATTTCATTTTACATATACAACAGGTGGTTTTACTTATTATGTGATCGGATATGGAAGGCAGCCGGGGAGCGGCTATAAGATCAAGGTTAGAGAATTTAGTGCAGACCGGACACATATTTATATTGATACGATACTGACAGGGGTTACAAAAGAGCACCAGAAGCATGGAAAATCTTATCCATATATTGTACTAAAAAGCCAGTTTTACGAAAAAGATGTGATTTTTCACTAAAATTATAAAAAGTTTAGAATAGTTTTATTGATTTATAAAATCAGAAAACATATAATGGTGCTTATGAATCAAAGGAGGAGCTGACATTTGAATAATCAACAGAATAATAAGAATGATAAAAATGATAAAGATAACAAGAAGAAAAACGCAAAGATTCTTGCAATCTTCCTGATCGTTTCAATTCTTGGTACTTTCTTTTTTAATTCGATTTTGACAAAATGGAGAAACGGAACGGAGAAAACGATTTCGTACAATAAATTTGTCACGATGCTTGATAAAGATCAGGTAAAAAGTGTAAAAGTTACAGACAACCAGTTGAAAGTGACACCAAAGAAGGAGGGGAATCCTTTTTACAAGACAACATATACGGTACAGAGGATCAGCGGAGATTATGAACTGGTGAATCGTCTGATCAAGAGTAAGATCGCATTTGAACAGGAACCAGAAGATCCGATGGATACGTTCTTGTCAATATTGATCAGCTTGATCCCTACGATCGTGATCTTTGGATTCCTTGTCATGATGATGCGAAGAAGCAGCGGCATGATGGGGGTTGGAAAGTCCAATGCGAAGGTATACGTTGAGAAGAAGACAGGAGTGACATTTGCAGATGTTGCAGGACAGGGAGAAGCGAAGGAAACACTGACAGAGATGGTAGATTTTCTTCATCACCCAGAACGATACACAGAGATTGGTGCGAAGCTGCCAAAAGGTGCATTACTTGTAGGACCTCCGGGTACTGGTAAGACATTGCTTGCCAAAGCAGTAGCAGGAGAAGCGGGAGTTCCGTTCTTTTCACTTTCTGGATCTGACTTTGTAGAGATGTTTGTCGGAGTCGGAGCATCCAGAGTTCGTGACTTATTTAAACAGGCACAGCAGATGGCACCATGTATCATTTTTATCGATGAGATCGATGCTATTGGTAAGAGTCGTGATAATGGAATGCATGGTGGAGGAAATGATGAGCGTGAACAGACATTGAATGCTTTACTTGCAGAGATGGATGGATTTGATACATCCAAAGGTATCATTATTCTTGCAGCAACAAACCGTCCAGAAGTCTTAGACAAAGCCCTTCTTCGTCCAGGACGTTTTGACCGCCGTGTTATTGTAGAACGCCCAGACTTAAAGGGAAGAATTGAGACATTAAAAGTACATGCCAAAGATGTGAAGATGGATGAGACCGTTGATTTTGAAGAAATCGCACTGGCAACCAGTGGAGCCGTTGGATCTGATCTTGCAAACATGATCAACGAAGCAGCACTAGGAGCTGTCAAAGCAGGAAGAAAGGCTGTTTCACAGAAAGACTTATTTGAAGCAGTAGAAGTTGTCATTGCTGGTAAAGAGAAGAAGGACAGAATTCTTGGCGATGAAGAGAAACACATCGTTGCATACCATGAAGTCGGACACGCATTGGTTATGGCATTACAAAAAGAATCAGAACCAGTACAGAAGATCACCATCGTACCTCGTACCATGGGAGCACTTGGATATACAATGCAGCGTCCGGAAGAAGAAAAATACTTAAATAAGAAGGATGAGATGTTAGCAGACCTTGTATCATTCTTCGGTGGACGTGCGGCAGAAGAAGTGAAGTTTAACTCTGTCACAACAGGAGCATCCAATGATATCGAGCGTGCCACAGCGATCGCAAGAGCGATGGTAACACAGTATGGTATGTCCGATGAATTTGGATTGATCGGTTTAGAGTCTATTACAAACCGATATTTAGATGGACGTGCAGTTATGAACTGTGCAGAGACAACAGCAGCGAAAGTTGATGAAGTTGTCATGAAGATGTTAAAAGAAGCTTACGCCAAAGCAGTCACATACATTCGTGAAAATATGGACATTCTTGATGAAGCAGCAGAGTTTTTGATCCAGCGTGAGACGATCACAGGAAAAGAATTCATGGAAATCTTCAATAAATACAAGAATCCTGTAGAAGAGTCTGATAAAAATGTATCAGAGACAGCTGAAAATGATGCAGAAATTTCAGAACCAGAGGTAAAAACAGATTCTGAGATCAAGACAGAAGAAGAAAATACATCGACATTTAACACTGGATACGCCCAGTGGGTGGAAGATGATAACGATGAAGAATAATCTGTCAGAGTCAGTGAACAAAATAAAATAGCGAAAAGCAAAAAATGCGGAGACGATCGATCAAACGAAAGTCTCCGCATTTTTCCATATAGCTGATATAAAAGGATGCCAAAGATAAAAAATACATTCTATCCTCAGCAGGTCTTATTACGGCCTTAATCCCACTCCACCTTCTAAAGTAAGCGTTTCTCCGTTCATATATTTGAAATCAGGGGAGGCTAACTGAACGCATACTCTTCCGATTTCTTTCTCAACATCTCCATAATGCCCTGCAGGAGGCATTTTAACATTGGCTTTAAAGGCCTCAGGATAAGCCTGTTTAAAGTTTTCAAGCTGGGCTGTCCATGCGAGTGGACAAATGATATTAGCATTGATACCATCAGGACCCCATTCATTTGCGGCAACTCTGGTAAGACCCACAGCTTCCATCTTTTAATACAGATCTTCCACCGCCAGTGATGATGGCTGTTTTACCTTTTAAAAATCCCATAAGTTTTACCTCCCATGATTAAGTGATGAGACAATCATAACAGATAAATTGTGCGAAATCAAGGCACAATTTCGTTAATTATCTGACGATTTTGTTAATTTATTAATTAACAAAATGATTCTGATCCGGAATGAATTAAATTTGGAACAACATAAAAAAATCTGTATTTCACAGAAAAAAGAAAGGAATAAAAAGAAAACCGCAGAAAAACAAATAGAAAACGGGCGTTCTCTGACAGAAAATTCACAAAGAATAAATAAAAACTATCAATAATACAAAAACTATAGATGGAATTTTACGATACAAAACTCAAAACCATGTATACAATATTCAAACATTAGTAAAGTTGCACAAAAAACAGATGTTTTCTTTGGAAACATAGCCTAAAATCTGTGAAATAGAACTAAAATGTTTGAAATCAACAAAAAATGATTGACTAAAACATAACAGTGTATTAAAATAAAGACATCAAATAAAGAAAGCGCTTTTTGATAGGGTAATTAAAAGATAAAAGGTTATTTAAGGAATTATGTAATCAACATTTTGGAGGTAAAAATATGAAGGCGATTGTAAGATATGGACAGGCATTTGGTGGTTATACAATGAGAGACGTTCCAGAACCAACATGTGGACCAGAAGACATCATCTTAGAGATCAAAGCAGCAGCAATTTGTGGAGCTGATATGAAACACTGGAGAGTTGATAATGGATCTGATGAATTCAACTCAATCCGTGGACATGAGTTTGCAGGAGAGATCGTTCAGGTTGGAGAAAAAGTAACAGATTGGAAAGTGGGACAGAGAGTTGTTTCTGATAACAGTGCTCACGTATGTGGTGTCTGCCCAGCTTGTGAAATGGGAGATTTCCTTTGCTGTGAAGAAAAAGTTAACCTTGGATTAGATAATAACACATGGGGTGGAGGATTCTCAAAATACTGCAAGATTCCTGGAGAAATCTTAAGAATCCACAAACATGCGATCTGGGAGATTCCAGAAGGTGTTAAATATGAAGAAGCAGCAGTACTTGATCCTATCTGTAACGCATACAAAGCAGTAGCTCAGCAGTCTCACCTGATCCCAGGACAGGACGTTGTAGTATTCGGTACTGGACCACTTGGATTATTCTCAGTACAGATCGCAAGATTAATGGGAGCTGTAAACATCGTTATGGTAGGTCTTGATGAAGACGTTGATACTCGTTTCCCAGTTGCTTTAGAAGTTGGTGCTACACATGTAGTTAACGGATCTAAAGAAGATGTTGTAAAACGTTGTACAGAAATCTGCGGAAGAGACAACTTAGGATTAGTAATCGAGTGCTCTGGAGCTAACATCGCATTAAAACAGGCAATCGAAATGACAAGACCAAACGCTGAGATCGTTCGTGTAGGTATGGGATTCAAACCATTAGAATTCTCTATCAACGATATCACATCTTGGAATAAGAGCCTGATCGGTCATATGGCTTATGATTCTACATCTTGGAGAAATGCGATCAGATTACTTGAATCTGGACAGATCAAAGTTCAGCCACTGATCACACATAGATTAGGATTATCTGAATATGAAAAAGGATTCGATGCAATGGCATCAAAAGAAGCCATCAAAGTAATCTTCCATTATGATTTTGAAGACTAATCAGTATCGGATTTAAAGACAGTTAAGCAGTCTACGAAGGAGCAGAGTATGGAACGAAAATTAATGATCGCACCATCTATGGGTTGCTGTGATCTCTTTGATATGGAACGTCAGGTTCGTATCATCGATGAAAAATCAGACTTTTTACATATGGATATCAAAGATGGTGTATATGTACCAAGCTTTGGAATCGGACCAGAATTTCTAGCAGCATTAAAGGACAAAGTTAGTACACCAATGGATGCACATTTAATGATCAAGCATCCACAACAGTACCTTGAAACGTTTGCAAAGGCAGGGGCGGCCTATATTACGCCCCACACAGACTGCATCGAAGGAGATGCTTTCGTAACGATCAACAAGATCAAAGAACTTGGATGTAAAGCGGGAATCGCATTGAATCCATCCGTACCTTTAGAGACAATTGAGTATTATTTACCATTACTTGACAAGGTAACGATCATGATCGTAGACGCAGGTATTTCTGGACAGAAAGTCATTGAACAAATATATGACAAGATACGTAAACTAGTTAAGATACGTGAAGAAAAGGGACTTGATTTCTTAATTGAAGCCGATGGATCCATGAACAGAGATGTCTATCGTCCATTATACGAAGCAGGAGCAGACATGGTAGTCTTAGGACCTCCAGCACTGTGGAATAAGGCTGATGACTTCGAAGAAGCATGGGCTATCATGGAAAATGAGCTTGAAAGCGAGCTTAACTAAACAAAGAGAGGAAAAAACAAATGTCAAACAAAAACGCAAATATCGGAGCAAGACTCGACCGTCTGCCAAACTCTGGCTGGCATATCAAAATGTGGTTAGTATCCGCATTCGCATTATTAGTATGCTGGTCAAATGGTATCGGTGGAGCAGTACAGAACGTATTATTAAATGAGTTACACTGGTTAGAGCCAGGATCAACATTACTGGCTATGTGGGGAACAACTTACACAGCAGGTCAGTTATTCGGAGCATTAGTTGGTGGTCCGATTGGTGATAAGATTGGTCGTAAAAAATCTATCTTATTATATGAAGTGATCCACATCATCGCTATGATCGGTGGAGCAGCAGCACCTAACGTAACAGTATTATATGTATTCCGTTTAATCCAAGGATTTGGATTAGGAGCATTATTAGTCGTATTATTCGCAGCATTTACTGAGTATGTACCTGGTAAGAACCGTGGTGTATGGTCTTCCAGAAACTCATTCATCGGTAACTTTGCTCATCCAATCTGTAATGGTATCGCATTAGTGATCGTTTCTACAGGAGTCAGCATGAACATGAACTGGAGAATCCAGTACATCATCCCTTCTGTATTATCTATCATTGCAAGTATCATTATTTACAACAAATACCCAGAATCTCCACGTTGGTTAGAATCTCAGGGTAGAGTTGAAGAAGCAGATGCTATCATGACATCAATCGAAAAAGAAATTGAAGCATCTACAGGTAAACCATTACCACCAGTTGAAGCAGTTGAAGCAAAAGCAGTTAAAAACTTACCATACTCTGCATTATTTAAAGGTAAATTATTAAAGAGAACAATTTGTGGTTCTTTAGTACTGATCGGTATGAACACAATTCAGTACACACTGATGAACTGGATGCCTTCATTATTAAGTTCATTAGGATATGATACATCACAGTCTCAGTTCATGACAATGTTCGGTCTGTTCGGTGCACCATTCGGAATTTTCCTTGCATCTTTATACATGGATAAAGTACCAAGAAAAGCAACAGGTGTTATCTTGCTGATCGCCATGGCTGTTATGGGTATCATTACTTCTAAACAGACAACAATGACAGCACTGATCGCTTCAACATTCGTATTAAATACATTCATCTATATGTATGTATGTTACGCATCAGCAGTATATGTACCAGAAATGTGGCCAACATCTGCAAAATTATCAGGATCTGGATTCTGTAACGCCATGGGTCGTGTAAGTAACATCTTCTTCCCATTCTTAGTTACATCTGTAGCAGCAGGATCTATGGGATCTAACGGTGTATTCGTACTGATCTCTGCAGTAGCAGTGATCATCGCTGTATCAATCGTCGTATTCGGTGTTGAGACAAGAGGAGAATCTGTCGAAGATATCGGTAACGTAGAGTAATCAAATTACGAAATCCTAAAAATAATTTAACATAAAACATAACAATCAGTAATTGGTGCCCGTCCTTTGTTGGCCGGGCACCGAAACAAAAAAGGAGCATTTGCTATGAAAAATTCAGAAGCAATCTTAGTAACACCAAAACAATTTGAGATTCAGGAATGTGCAGTTCCAGAACCAAAAGATCATGAAATCTTAATGAAAGTTGAATATGTTGGAATGTGTGGATCTGATATTCACGGATTCGAGTTTGGACCATTCATCCCACCTAAAGATCCTAACCAGAAAATCGGTCTTGGACATGAAGTAGCTGGTGAAGTTGTAAAAGTTGGAGCAAAAGTAACAAAATTCAAACCAGGAGATAAAGTACTGATCGAACCTGGTGTACCAGATGATTCTTGTGAATATTGCCGTACAGGACGTTACAACATTTGTCCAGACGTAGATTTCATGGCAACACAGCCTAACTACAAAGGTGCTCTTTGTGAGTACATGACACATCCAGAAGAATGGACATACCATGTACCAGAAGGAATGACAACAATGGAAGCAGCATTAGTAGAGCCAGCAGCAGTTGGTATGCATGCAGCGATCCTTGGAGAAGCAAGATTAGGAAAAAGCATTGTAATCCTTGGAGCAGGAACAATCGGACTTATGGTACTTCAGGCTTGTAAGAGTCTTGGAGCAACAGACATCACAGTTGTAGACGTTATGGACAAACGACTTGACCTTGCAAAAGAACTTGGAGCATCAAGAACGATCAATGGTGCAAAAGAAGACACAGTTGCTCTTCTTCGTTCAGAAGAATTATTCGGAGATCATGGTGTGGAACTTGTATTTGAATGTGCAGGATCTACATTTACAGCAAATCAGGCAGTACAGATCGTAGCTCGTGGTGGAAAGATTATGATGGTAGGAACACAGTCTAAACCAGTTCCAATCGACTTCTTAAAGATCAACCGTGAAGTAACGATCCAGACATCATTCCGTTACTGTAACAATTATCCTCAGACAATTGAAGCAATCAGAAGCGGTAAGTTTAATGTAAAAGATATGGTAACACATGTATATGATTACAAAGATGTACAGCAGGCATTCATGGATGCAATCGATCCAGAAAAGAAAACTGACATGGTAAAAGGTGTTATCAAAGTCGCTGAATAAACAACAACATTTAGAACAAGAAAAGGAGAAATTAAAATGATCGCAGATATCAGATTTTGGGAACAGAAAGCTAGTGAAGGACATTATGCAATCCCTCACTTTAACGTATGGAACGCAGAAATGTTAATGGGAGTTATTGATGCAGCAGAAGAACTTCGTGCACCAATCATCATCTCTTTCGGAACAGGATTTACAGGAAATACTTCTTTTGAAGATTTCTGTTATATGATGGAATCCATGGCTAAAAAAGCTACAGTACCAGTGATCTTACATTGGGATCATGGACGTAACTGGACAATCTTAAAGAACGCTGTAGATCACTGCATGAACTCTGTAATGCGTGATGCATCTGCATTACCATATGAAGAAAACGTTGCAGAGATCAAGAGATGTGTAGATTACTTCCATGCATACAACATTCCAGTAGAAGCTGAATTAGGACATGTAGGAAATGAAACAGTATACGAAGAAGCTTTAGCTGAGTATGCTTACACAGATCCTTCTCAGGCAAAAGATTTCGTAGAAAGAACAGGATGTGATTCTTTAGCAGTAGCAGTAGGAAATGTACATGGTGTTTACTCTGCTGAACCAAAGATCAGATTCGATATCATCGAAGAAGTTAACAAAGAAGTTAGTGTACCACTTGTACTTCATGGAGCTTCTGGTATCGGTGATGAAGACATCAAAAAAGCGATTCAGTGTGGTATTGCTAAGATCAACATCCATACAGAACTTTGCCAGGCTGCTATGGAAGCTATCAACGAACATAAAGACGAACCTTTCTTAGCTGTAGAACGTGCAGTTCGTCAGGCAGTAAAAGAACGTGCTATGTACAAGATCAAATTATTTGGTGATGACGGAAGGGCTGATGAATAAAGTGGAGAAAAAGTTAGACGTATTGTGTCTGGGAGCAGCGGTAGTAGATATTCCGCTGCGCCCGGTATCAAGAGAAGTTTTTGATATAGAATCATATCCGGTTGATAACATCGCGATGGCTGTCGGTGGAGACGCTATGAATGAGTCAACGATCATCAGCCGTCTTGGATGCAAGACAGGGTTGATGGCAGCGATCGGTGATGATGCAGCAGGAGCATTCATTTTACGTTCTTGCGATGAAGACAATATCGATACAGAAGGTGTGACAATTGATCCAAACTTAAATACATCCATTAATATCGGACTTGTAACAGAGGATGGAGAAAGAACATTTATCACAAACCGTAACGGAAGTCTTTGGAAAGAGAATATCGAACATGTAAACTTCGACAAGATCAAAGAAGCAAAAATCTTATCTTTAGCAAGTATTTTTAACTGTCCTTTACTGGATGGAAAAACATTGGAAAAGATCTTCTCATTCGCAAAAGAACAGGGAATGACAATTACAGCTGATATGATCATGCCTCGATTAGGAGAGACATTAGATGATATCGCTGGTGCATTACAGTATGTAGATTACTTCTTCCCTAACTACGATGAAGCTTGTCTGATGACAGGTGAAAAAGATGAAGCAAAAGTGGCAGATAAACTGTTCTCTTACGGAATCAAAAACGTAGTTATGAAGATCGGTACTCGTGGATGCTACATCCGCAACAAAGATGGTGTTATGATCGTGCCAGCATGTAAAGGAATTACAGCAGTTGATACGATCGGTGCAGGAGATAACTTCGCATCTGGATTCATCGCAGCCCTGCTTCAGGGAAAAGATATCAAAGAATGTGGTGAATATGCAAACTGTACAGCAGCGATCGCAGTACAGCATCCAGGAGCAACATCAGGAGTACAGAATCGTCAGATGGTAGAAGATATGCTCAAGAAGTATAAAGAAGACTACAAATAGAATTTGGTTAATTGGTTGTTAGATCTGAAAGGAAAATTTAAAATGAAAACAATGAAATTAGGAAAAACAGGAATGGACGTTTCAAGAATCGGTCTTGGAACATGGTCAATCGGTGGTGGATCTGCCTGGGGTGGAGACCACGATCTTCAGACAGTAGTAGATACGATCAGAGAAGCTCCAAAAGCTGGTGTTAACTTAATCGATACAGCTCCAGGATACAACTTTGGTAACAGTGAAAAAATCCTTGGTAAAGCCTTAGAAGGAATGAACCGTGAAGATGTTAAGATCATCACAAAATGTGGTGTAACATGGGATCAGGAAATGAAAGGTGACCTGTTCAACAAAGTTAACGGAATCCAGTTATACAAAAACTTAAACAGTGAATCTGTGAAAAAAGAGATCGAAGCTTCCTTAGAACGTCTTGGAACAGACTATGTTGATGTATATATGACACATTGGCAAGCTACACCAGGAACAGAATATTTCGTTCCTATCCAGAAAACAATGGACGTTTTAAATGACTTAAAAGCACAGGGAAAAATCAAAGCAATCGGTGCTGCTAACGTAGACATCAACCATATCCAGGAATACATCAAATATGGTGATCTTGATATCATCCAGTGCAAATATTCTATCTTAGACCGTGGAATCGAAGATGAAATTATTCCATGCGCTCGTGAAAATGGCATCACAATCCAGTGCTATTCTCCACTTGAAATGGGATTATTATCTGGAACATTCCCAAGAGACTACAAACCAGTAGGAGCTCAGATTCCTAAGAAATGGTTCCAGCCAGAAAACATGCAGAATGCAATGGATATGATGGAATCTTGGAAACCATTATGTGAAAAATATGACTGCACAATTGCTAACTTAGCACTTGGATGGATTCTTGCACAGGGAGATTTCTTAAACTTATTAAGTGGATCTACAACAGTAGACGAAATCAGAGAAAATGTAAAATCTGCAGAATTAGAATTAGATCCTGAAGATGTAGCATTCATGAGAGAATCTGCAGAAGCAATCGATAAATAGAAATTAAGAAAGAGATCCCTTGTGAGAAAAAATTGAAAATGTTGGAAAATATAGAAAAAAGTCTTTGAATTCCACAATATCAATGATAAAATAAAAGAAAGTCACAGAACATTTAAGAAGTATGTGACAAATAAAGATATATACTATATTAGATAATTTACAAAGGGGGGGGTGTCCCGTGAAGAACCGTTTAGAACATATAAGAGAACAAGTTAAGAATGAAAAGAAAGTCACAGTATCCGAACTAAGTAAGATTTACAAGGTAACGGAAGAGACGATTCGAAGAGATCTTGAGAAGCTGGAAAAGGAAGGTTTTTTGACGAGAACGTTTGGTGGTGCTGTATTAAACAGTGCAAGCCAGAAAGAACATATCCATTTTTATAAGCGAACATCGATCAATCAAAAGGAAAAAGTTAAGATCGCGCAACTCTTTAAGGAAGTATTAGATCAGAAGAGAACGATAGCAGCAGATGCCAGTACGACTGTCATGGAAGCCATTCGTTTACTGAAGGCAAACCGTAATATTACCGTACTGAGTTCATCAACAGAGATTTTCCGTGAGATGACAGGATCAGAGATTCATATTCTTTCAACAGGCGGCGTATTCAATGAGGACTCCCTCTCTCTGCAAGGGAACTTAGCAAAAGAAAATATTAGAAGGTATCATGTGGATCTTGCACTGCTCAGCTGTAAAGGACTTGATATGGACAAAGGTATCATGGACTCCAGCGAACGAGAAGCAGATGTCAAGACAGAGATGGTAAAACAGGCACTAGAAGTAGCTCTTCTTGCAGATCATACAAAATTTGAGAGAACGGCATTTGTACAATTTTTAGACTGGGATAAGGTAACCTATCTGGTAACCGATGAAAGACCGTCAGATCAATGGGTTGAATTTTGTAAAGAAAAAGGAATCACGTTGATTTATTAAGAAGATATGATAGTCTGTGATGCTACCGTTTCAATCGCACCACATGGTAAAACGGAGGTGCACAATGGACGCAAAACGGAAAGAAAGCATGTCTATCATGAAGAAGATCATGATCGCGATGGCAACAGGAATTCTATTAGGAGTTGTTTGCTTGTGGCTGCGTGAATCACTAACAGCAGGCGGCAATGAAGGAACCTGGAAGCTGATCAATCGAATCTTCTTTCAGGACATCACACAGGAAAAGGGATTTTACTCTCTTGGATTATTCTATATCATACAGCAGTTATTTATGAGAGGTCTGCAGCTGGCAATCGTACCACTTGTTTTATCATCATTAAGCCTTGCATTATGCAGCATGGCAGATCCAAAGAGACTTGGAAAGATCGCTGGAAAGACAATTGGAACATTCGTAGGGTTTTATGTATGCGGTGCAACATTAGCTGGATTGTTTGCATACTTTATCAAATCCATGGGATGGTTCTCTGTGAATCTTCCAGAAACAACAACTTCTAATGTAGCAACACTGGAGGCATATAATCCATTGACAACAGTGATCAATGCGGTGCCATCGAATGTTGTGGAAGTACTTGGTTCAAACAACAGCATTCTGGCAGTTGTTGTAGTAGCTGTGATCTTAGGGCTTTCAATGAATGCTCTGGGAGACAAAGCAGCAACCATTAAGAGTTTATTACAGAACCTCAATGATATCGTACAGGTATATATGGACTTTTTGATCAATAAGGTCAGTCCAATTGCGATCTTCTGTATGTTAGCCAGAACATTTGCAACTTATGGAACAGAATATATCAGACCAACGTTAACATTTATGATCGCAACGATCTTTATCAGTTTAGCATTGGTTGTAACGATTTATCCAATCGGTATCTTCCTCTTAACCGGCTTAAATCCATTTAAGTTTGCAAAGAAGATTTTTAAAGTTGGAATGTTCGCAGCAGCGACTCAGTCATCTGCAGCAACACTTCCTTTAAACAGAAAAACATGCATGGAAGAACTTGGATGCAGCAAGGAGATCAGTAGTTTCGTACTTCCAATGGGAATGACTATTAATATGAACGGAACAACTGCCATGCATATGGTTGCGATCACATTTATCGCAACAGCAGCTGGGATCAATATCACACCAACCCAGCTGATCACAGCAGCATTCCTGTCTATCTGCGTAGCGATGGGAACACCTGCGATCCCGGTAGCTGGAACAACACTGATCTTTGTTATCATGTCAGGATTAGGATTAAGCTCTGATCTTTGTATGGTAGCATATGCATTAGTACTTGCGATCAGTTATCTGCCGGGTATGGCTGTAATTACATTGAACGTTGTTGGTGATGCGGCAACGACTGTAATCGTCAGCTATAAAGAAAATGAATTAGACAAGGATGTCTATAATAGTTAAAACACTCCATATAAAAATAAAATCCATATCATAATGATGAGAGTGTCAAAAGTAAATTTTGCCACTCTCTGATGTACCCGGATTGCTTCATTGCTACGCAATTCCGCAATCCTCGAACACCTCGAACTCCCATAAAATGGTGTGTGCACACCATTTTATGGGAGTTCGAGGTGTTCGGCGTGTCAATAAATATAAATTGCTTATTTGTGCAAGCACAAACGCAATTTATATTTTTGACACTTACATCATATAATTTACAAAACTCCATATAATATGTAAGGAAAACTGTACACCGATGAGGCGTACAGTTTTCTTGTTTTGGTAATAATAGTGATAAAACTGGATATTGTATGCATAAATTTGACAAAAACTGGGCAAAATGTTATAATATTAAAATCATTATATAGAATTTCCAGAATATTCTGTATATGGAAGAGGTGAATTTATGACACAATTAGATCTTAACAGAGTACGCCAGTCCATCAAGAATCAGATTGGCAGCAAAATCAAGATTAGTGCAAACAGAGGACGACATAAATTTGTGACAGCTAATGGAGTGATCACACAGACATACCCTAATATCTTTTTGGTAGAATTAGAGAATACAGATGGCAATGACCAGAATAAAACTGTAAGTTTCAGCTACCAGGACGTGATCACACGAGATGTCCGTATGATGCTATTAGAAAACTAACGGGTGATGCATAGAATCCTCCTTGTCTGAATATATTTGTATATACAGACAGGGAGGAATTTTTTTATGGATTTTGATAAGAAAGAATTTTATGGGATCGTGGCGAAAGCGAAGAAACAGATGCAGATCACGATCGATCAGGATTGCAATGTTGCAGATACAAAACCAGATGTAGAAAAGATGATCCAGACCAGAGGGATCGTAAAGATACAGGAAACAGAAATGATGGTTGACCGGGTAAGGATCAAGGGGGAATTTATATTTCAGGGGTTATATGGTACAAATGATACGTCAGCATACCTTGAATCGCTGGAATATTCACTTCCATTTGAGGAATATGTACATATAGAAGGAGTGCTCCCATCGGATTATGTAAAAGTAAAATATACGATCGATGACATCAATACGATTTTGATCAATTCAAGGAAAATAAGTATTCGTGTATTATTGACGTTTTCTTTTCAGATCACGGAAGAAATGAAAGAAAAAGGGATCATTGAAATTCATGAAGAAAATGTATCTGTGTTAAAGAAAGATGTACAGATCACAGATCTGATCGTAAATAAAAAGGATATCGCGAGATTAAAAGAAGAATTGGTACTTCCTGCAAATAAGGCGAACATTTATCAGATTTTATGGACACAGGTAGATATGGAAAATCTGCAGGCAAAAATGGAAGAGCATATGATCGAGATTCAGGGCGCAATGCATATATTTGTATTGTATCTTGGAGAAGATGCCCAGATGCCGGTACAGTATGCGAGATGGGAGATTCCGGTAGATACGCAGCTGGAATGTTATGAATGTATGCCAGGAATGATCGGACGGATCGGGATGACACTTGGAGGACAGCAGTTGGAGATAAGACCTGATGAGGATGGAGAAGAAAGGATTATTTCTTTGGATGTTACGATCGACTGTGATATTAAAATTTATGAAGATCATAAGATTTCGTATATTGATGACGGATACAGTATGGAAGAAACGCTGATTCCAGAATATCATATGTTTGATTTTGAGACACTGGTAGGAAAGAACCAAGCGGTGATGAAAGCAGACAAACGCTTTCGGCTGGAACAAGAGTCAGGAAAGCTGTTGCAAGTGTTATCCGTTAAAGGAAGTGCAACCGTAGACGATGTGGAAATGACAGCACAAGGATTATCTGTAGAAGGTGTGTGGATGGCAGATGTCTTGTATCTGTCCACAGAAGATATGACACCAGTGATGAGCAGTTCTTATATGGAGCCGTTTACATTTTTTGTTGAAACGAAGAATCTGACTGGAAATGAGGATTATCAGCTGGATGTGCGGGTAGATCAGATGACAGCGATTCCAACAGAAGGAGAAGAGATAGAGATCAGAGCTTCTGTTGTATTTGATTTTATCGCTTTTCACAGAGTCAGACAGCGGATTATGACGGATATGAAGCAAGGGCCGCTAGATTATGACAAAATACGTGAGATCCCAGGAATCGTTGGATATATCGTCAAAGAAGGAGACACCCTATGGTCTATTGCCAAGGCGTATTTTACAACGGTTGAGAGCATTCGGGAACAAAATGAGGACATTTCTGATATCAAACCAGGAGATAAACTTTTGATCGTAAAAGAAATGAAAATATTTTAGCAAATAAGGATTGCATTTTTTTCAGAACAATACTATAATATTCTGTATACAAGGTGTGAGATAGAAACTATTTCACATAAGATAAAGGAGTGCATATGGATCATAGTATTGTTCTAAAATCATATGGAAAAATCAACCTTGGTCTGGATGTTTTAAGAAGACGCGAAGATGGATACCATGAAGTGCGTATGATCATGCAGACGGTTGGACTTTATGATGTGCTTACAATGAAGAAAAGGAAAGATGACAAGATTGAGATGACCTGTAATCTTTCGTTTCTGCCTACTGATGAACGTAATCTCGTTTACAAGGCTGTAAAACTCATAAAGGATAAATATCATATTAAAGATGGAGTTGAGATCAATCTCAGCAAGCGGATTCCGGTAGCAGCAGGTATGGCTGGCGGAAGTTCTAATTGCGCAGCGGCATTAAAAGGAATGAATCAGCTGTTTGATCTAGGATTATCAATTGATGAATTATGTGAGATAGGAGTAACGCTTGGAGCAGATGTTCCATACTGTATCTGGGGTGGTACAGCACTATCAGAAGGAATCGGAGAGAAACTTTCAAGGGTTGATGCGATGCCAGATTGCTATATTCTGATCGTAAAACCAGGGATCAGTGTATCAACAGCATTTGTATATAAGAACCTTGATCTTCCAGCACTTTCAAAGCATCCGGATATCGATGGAATGCTAGAGTGCCTGAAAGAGAAAGATCTTACAGGAATATGTGATCGCCTGGAGAATGTACTGGAGACAGTCACGATCAAGGAATATCCGATCATTGAGAAAGTTAAGAAACATCTGATGGATCAGGGAGCAAAGGGAGCTTTAATGAGTGGAAGCGGACCAACGATCTTCGCGATCTTTGAGGATAAGAAAACAGCAGACAATGCAATGGAATCATTACGAAGTATTGAGGACATCAAACAGGCATACGTAGTAAGACCGATACAATAATGTATTTTCACAAATAAGAAAGCAGTATGGAAGATACATTGGAGAAAGCAGGAGGAGAAGAAACTATGAGCGATAAATTAAAGGTAAACATGAATGAATATCTGCCACTGAGAGATGTGGTATTTAATACATTAAGACAGGCGATCATCACAGGAGAATTTGCACCAGGAGAACGTCTGATGGAGATTGCACTTGCGAATCGATTAGGAGTCAGCAGAACACCTGTCCGTGAAGCAATCCGTAAACTGGAACTGGAAGGACTTGTAGTCATGATCCCAAGAAAGGGAGCAGAAGTTGCAAGAATCACAGAAAAAGATTTAAGAGATGTCTTAGAAGTACGTTGTTCATTAGAAGAATTAGCAGCAGAACTTGCAGCTGAACGTATGGATGAAGAAGGACAGGAAAAATTAGATCAGGCATTAGTAGAATTTGAATCAGCGATTGAATCTGGAGACAATGCAGCCATCGCAGACAGCGATATGGAATTCCATGACATCATCTTCGATGCAACAGGAAACCCTCGACTGATTCAGATCATTGGAAACTTAAGAGAACAGTTCTATCGTTATCGTCTGGAATATGTAAAAGATACGGATTACCATATCGTATTGTTAAATGAGCATAAAGAACTTGTCAATGCGATCAGAGCAGGTAAGAAAGAAGAAGCACGCCAGATCATGAAGAAACATATTACAAATCAGGAAATGACAGTGATTCGTAATATTAAGGAAGAATATTAAGTTGTGATTTGAAGGTAGTATTTTATTGTATAAGTCAGAAAGAAGATAAGAAGAACTATTTATAAGAATAAAGGGTGACAACATGAGCACTTTTTGAATGCGTTTTTTACAAATTCGCAGCGCCCTGTGGTTGATTGTCTGACCGTAGCTGCGGGCATTTTGGCTCGCAGC
>ERZ869983.238-NODE-238-length-18882-cov-4.392608_pt1 | contig 18882 bp, 15 predicted proteins | sample MGYA00521106_ERZ869983 | MGnify/ENA primary metagenome ERZ869983 (study PRJEB32232, sample SAMN07284972) | human gut metagenome | biome: human-associated habitat; material: feces | host: Homo sapiens | place: Tanzania | collected 2014-04-05 ...
CTTGTCTAAAAATGTTTTCTTAAATCCCTTTTAAGTCTGTTCGTCTTATCTTCCGGCTTTACTCCTGCTCCTCATTCATGAACAGCGCCGTCAGAAATACAAATACATAAGCCTGTAAGAATCCATCAAATATATCAAAATAAAAACTAAACGGGATTGGTATAATCGCCGGAGCTACTATTTTTAAAAGCTCCATGATTACAAATGCTCCCAGCACATTACCGAACAGTCGCATGCACAAGGACAATGGACGGATTACAATCTCCAGTACCATGATCGGTGCGACGAACGGAACCGGCTTTGCAAAATGTTTGACCCAGTGTTTTAATCCGTTTTTATGTATTCCGGAATACTCGATCAGACACATACTCATAACAGCCAGCGCTATTGTGACATTCAGATCCTTTGTCGGCGGTTTAAACCCAAACAATCCAATGATATTGGCAATTCCGATATAGATCAGCACCGTGATCAGATATGGGATATATCTTCGGTTTTCTTTGCCCATAACATCTTCAAAGAAGTCCACTCCTTTTCCGATTGCGGATTCCAATAAAAGCTGAGCTTTCCCCGGATTCTCTACACTGAGATTCCTTACGAATATGACACACAGCAGTACAACTACAGCCATAATAATCCATGTGACCGCCACGGACTCACTGATTTTAATTCCCCCGAATAACGGAATGGTAAATGCTGTGTCACAATTCAGCTCTTCCAACAGACTCTCTGTTAATTTCTCCGTATGACTCCCTCCCTTTCTTCTTCAAATTTCGTGATTACTTTACTCTCCTGTTTTTTAAATGTCAATCTTTTCTTTTTTTCTTAACAAATACTTTATTTGATACTTTTTTTAGCATATTCTCTTATTTGAGTTTTTTCATTTGTCCAAAATTTAGTCACTTTCCTCCCGTTTTTATATACCTCCTCCTTAATGTGCCGAAAATTGCACAAATTATTTGTATTTTTCAGGAAATTTTTAGTCATTAAGCATATACCATTCGGCAATATGATATAGATATGGCCGCCATACACCATTGAGTTTGACTTTTTTTGCCAAAGCCTGTAAACTAAGGCAAGGCAAGAATCTCCCGGATTTGGGAAGTTTGCAAATAAAAAATACAACAAATAAGGAGATTATACATGCGACTTAGAAATATACCTCGCGCCGAAGGCGTGTTAAAAGAGTGCAGTCAGGTCATCGAGACTCCGGAAGAATTCCGCGGTCACTGGGCATCTGATGTGTTCCAGAACGACCACCCGGTCCACATTGAAATCGGCATGGGAAAAGGCCGTTTTCTCATGGCACTGGCTCAGAAAAATCCGCAGATCAACTACATCGGAATCGAGCGCTACACAAGTGTCCTCCTCCGTGCTGTGGAAAAGTTAAACATTTATATAGAAGAAAACGAAAGCACCCTGCCAAACATCCGCTTCATTTGTATGGACGCGCAGGACATAGCAAATGTGTTCGCCGAAGCTGAAGTTGACCGTATCTATCTGAACTTCTCCGACCCATGGCCGAAAGCACGCCATGCAAGAAGACGCCTCACGTCACCAGAGTTTTTTGCACGTTACGACAAGGTTCTTGTCCAGGACGGACAGGTGGAATTCAAGACAGATAACCGCGATCTTTTTGATTTTTCTGTTGAGTCTTTAGGTGAATCCGAAACATGGGGCATTTCCGAATGTACTTATGACCTGCACCATGATGAAGTTATGAATGTTGGAAATATTATGACAGAATATGAAGAGAAATTTTCGTCCATGGATCACCCAATCTGCAAGCTCATTGCTAAAAGAAAATGTCTGCTGTGACTTTCTTAGAGTTACAGCGCATATATTATTAATGAGAAAGCCTTCGGAGTCTGTTCGCCATGAGCCGAAATTGTCATAACAAAAAAAGCTTCCGACAAAAGTTTTTTGAATACACTTACCGAAATCGGTGTCTGCACAGGTGGATCGGTTGTTTCAGAAAATCCATGAAAGAAGTATATGATATTCTGAACCACGGTTCCGACTGCCGAAGGCACTGATCAGAAAGGTTGATTCAATGTTACATTTAACTGCAAAAAATTTTCAAATAGAAGTAAAAGATACCTCTCTCCCGGTCGTCGTTATGTTCTACGCCATCTGGTGTGGAAAATGTGCCATGATGAAGCCGGTCGTGGAGGATCTCGAAAAGAAATACGCCGGAAAGATCAAGTTCTGTGAAGTCGAAATTGAAGAATCTGCAGTACTCGCCGCAGAATACGCCCCGGAAATCGTCCCGACATTTGTTCTCTTCAAAGATAAAAAGACAGTCGGTGTCATGGGTGGAATGGTAGATGGACACACATTTGAATCCAGAATGCTGGAAATCCTGTCTTAGTCCACAGATGTACGCAAGCCGTAACAAAATCTTTCGAAATAGTTAAGAATTTTTTACTTTTTACTTTTACACAAGTATGCTATTATTGGGTGTACAGAAAGGAGATGTGGCGTCTGACACCACAGGATAATTATGAGTATGAAAAAATTAAAAAGGGTTCTGCCGTTTAGCCTGGCAATAATTCTGGCATCTGTAAGCCTGCCGGTAACTGCCCTGGCTGACAGCGCAAAAGTAGTCACTCTCGGAGCGAACTTATCCGACGAGCAGAAAGCTTCTATGTACAAATACTTCGGTACTTCCGCCGATCAGGTAGACACGATCGAAGTCACGAACACAGACGAAAGAAAATATATGGAAGGGATTGCGACCGAATCTCAGATTGGTACAAGAACATATAGCTGTTCTTATGTTGAGCCGACAGACAGTGGCGGAATTCAGGTAAAAGTCGCAAACCTGACATTTGTAACAAGTTCTATGATCGCCAGTACACTTCTGACTTCCGGAGTTGAGAACTGTAACGTCGTTGCCGGATCTCCAATTGAAGTATCCGGAACCGGTGCACTGACAGGTATTATGATGGCTTACGAAAAAGCCAGCGGAAAAGAACTTTCCGAAGACCAGAAAGCAACTGCAACAGAAGAGCTGGTAACAACCGGTGAGCTCGCCAAGGATCTCGGTCAGGATACCGCATCTGATCTGATCAACGATGTCAAAGAATCCGTCATTGAAGACAAACTGACTGATCCGTCCGATATCCAGGACGCGATTTCTGACGCAGCCGATAAGCAGGGAATTACACTGACTGATGACCAGCTTGCGAAAATCACAAGCCTGATGGAATCTATTTCCCAGTACGACTACGATGTCAAAGCACTGAAAAAGACTCTCGACAACCTGGACGGAAAATCCGGCGGATTCTTCAGCAACCTCTGGTCCTCCATCAAAGGCTTCTTTGGCGGAGATAGTTCTGGCGGCGGAATTATTAACAATACGGATGATGCAGCACTTGGAAATGATGCAATCATCGACAGCACATTAGATGCCGTAAAAAACAAAGCAAACGATGCTGTAAATCAGGCAAAAGAAGAAGGTCTCTGGGATAAAATCGTAGGCTTCTTCAAAGACCTGTTTGGAGGCAGTGATACAGACAGCTCCGATAATACAGATAGCACTGACGCAGTCGAAGAAAATACGGACAACAACACCGATACAGGCAGCACCGACGACAATGCTGATAACGACACTTCTACAAACGCAGAATAAAATTAATTCATAACTTTAGCAGGGAGATGGAATACTCAAATTCCATCTCCCTGTTTCTCTTCCATACCTCTCTTATTATATATTTTAAAATTCAAAAACTGCTACTCCATACGGCGGCAATTTGTATCCAAATGAATATGGTCTTCCATCACATTCTTTCTTCACGGCATGATAAATGTTCTGTCTCTTCTCGCCATTTCCGCCATATTTCACATCGTCACTGTTCAGAATCAGCTTATACTGCTTCTTTCTAGGAACGCCTACACGGTAATCTTCTCTTGCCATCGGTGTGAAGTTGATCACGAACAGAAGGTTATGCTTTCCGTCCTTAGAATGGCGGATAAAACTGTAAATGCTTCTGTATGCATCATCTGCATTGACCCACTCGAATCCTTCCCATGACTGATCCAGTTCATAAAGCGCCTGCTTCTTTTTATACATATGAAGAAGATCTCGCATCCACGCCTGAATTGCCTGATGCTCCGGCTCCTCCAACAGATACCAGTCAAGTTCACGTTCCTCAGACCACTCGCGAAGCTGTGCAAAATCCTGACCCATGAACAACAATTTCTTTCCGGCGTGTCCCATCATAAATGCATATCCGGCTTTCAGGTTCGCATATTTATCAAATCCAATTCCCGGCATCTTATTAATCATGGAACATTTCAAATGGACAACCTCATCATGAGACAGTACGAGAATATAATCTTCACTGTACGCATAACTCATGGCAAATGTCATCATATGATGATTGTCTTTTCTGAAATACGGATCCAGTTTCATATATTCCGTAAAGTCATGCATCCACCCCATATTCCACTTAAGGCTAAATCCAAGACCTCCGTCTTCTACATCTCCGGTTACCTTCGGCCATGCCGTAGACTCTTCCGCAATCATAAGTGAACCAGGATTTCTTCCAAGTACGACTGTGTTCAGATGCTTGAAGAAATCTACTGCCTCCAGATTCTCATTACCTCCATACTGGTTCGGAACCCACTCTCCGTCTTTCTTTCCATAATCCAGGTACAGCATAGAAGCAACTGCATCAACGCGAAGTCCATCAATATGGAAGTGCTCCACCCAGAAAAGTGCATTGGCGATCAGGAAGTTTCTTACCTCATTCTTGCCAAGATCAAATATCTTCGTTCCCCAGTCCGGATGCTCCCCTTTTCTTGGATCTGCATACTCGTAAGTTGCTGTTCCGTCAAACTCAGCAAGTCCATGCTCGTCCTTTGGAAAATGTGCCGGAACCCAGTCCATAATGACACCGATTCCATTTCTATGCAGATAATTGATCATCCACGCAAAATCTTCCGGTGTTCCATAACGGCTTGTCGGCGCATAATATCCTGTCACCTGATATCCCCATGATCCATCAAATGGGTGTTCTGCGATTCCCATAATCTCCACATGCGTATATCCCATATCTTTAATATACTTTGTGATTTCTTTTGCGAACTCACGATAAGTATAGAATCCCTCGTCCTCTGTGCCCGGGTGTCTCTTCCAGGACCCCATATGAACCTCATATACAGACATTGGTTCTTTTTGGTGATTCCATTTTTCCCGTGCAGCCATCCAGGAACTATCGGTCCATTTCAAATTCTCGATATTCGTTATTCTTGACGCTGTACCCGGACGAAGTTCTGCATAATTGGCATACGGATCTGCCTTCATATGATACTCCCCCGTAATCGTCTCAATACAGAACTTATACATCATGCCTTCTTTTACTCCCGGTACAAAGCATGTGTAAATTCCGATATATTCTGCCCTTGTCATAGGGTTTCTTGTGCGGTCCCAGTCATTGAATTCCCCCACTACAGACACTGATTTCGCATTCGGTGCCCAGACAGCAAAATAAACTCCTTTCTGCCCTTCGTCATCCACCATATGTGCACCCAGCTTCTTATAAATTTCGTAGTGATTTCCCTGTCCGAAAAGGTACTGATCTAATTCTCCGATTTCATAAGCTTTCCATTCTTTCTCCATAAACTTCCCTCACATTTCATCCGGATTTCAATATCTTAAGTATACCTTAGCAGAACACAAAATTCAATCTATGTCACTCGATTCCAGACAAAAAACAGGGATACAATTTTCTACAATTGTATCCCTGCTTCATCACTTACATTCACTATATCATTAAATTTTAAAATCTTCTTCCTTCAGAATAATTCGATCTGACGAATCCGTAGATTTTCCAAATACACGTCTTGCAAGATGCTTTACATTTGCTTTCTGTGAATGTTTAATTGCTTCATCCATAATTTCTTTTACTTCCGCAACTGTAACCGCATGATCTTCGCGCTGCATTACATCAATTCGGCTGTAAAGTGCCAGAATTCCCATTTCATCAAGCTTATATCCATTTTCCTTCGCATATGTCTGACCAAATGTTACTAACTCATCATTGATGAATACCGGAAGTTCAAGCTTAGAAGTAAATTTCTTTTTGAAATCCGGATTAGCTGTCATAATTCTCTCCAGAGGTTTTCTCTGATCTTCAAGAACAAAGAGAAGCTCTCCGGTCTTTCTTGACATCAATGCATTCAGTTCCTTGATCGTTCTGGAATTCAACTTACCAGCTTTTTCGATGATGATCGCTCCACCGCGAAGCTTCTGGATAATGTTACCAAGTTCCTTCTTATTCAGTGACTCACCTGTAACAATAGCAACTTTACCCTGTTTCAGATTTCTCTGTTTCTGGATTGCTTTTACAATATCTACTGCAAGTACTGTTTTTCCAGATCCTTTACGGCCAATGATCATTAAGTTACCGGTTCTTGAAGTTCCCTCTCTCTGGGCACGTCTGTCATTATCAAGTACTGCAACAATCTGTTCACTCATTCCTCTGACCGGTACGAAGTAAGAGAATAATTTTTTCTGCTCCTCTGTCAGTCCGGCTTTCAGTCCGATCTCACTCGTTGCACTTAAGTCATATCTTCCTGTTACAACAAATCCGGTATCAAATGGAACTCCGCTTCCTTTTGACTTCTTAATTCTACGCTGAATCTCTTCCTCAGATGGTTCTTCAATTTCCAAGTCTCCTTCAAGGTCTTCCGGATCTGGGATCTCAGGAAGCTCATCTTCAAAGTCGTCTTCCTCGAAATCATCTTCCTCAAAATCATCCTCTTCCTCGAAGTCGTCTTCTTCCTCGAAATCATCTTCTTCGAAATCGTCTTCCTCGAAGTCGTCTTCCTCAAAGTCATCCTCTTCGTAATCGTCGTCTTCTACATAATCATCTTCATAGAAGTCATCGTCTTCCTCGAAATCATCGTCTTCCTCGAAATCATCCTCTTCCTCGAAGTCGTCCTCTTCCTCGAAATCATCCTCTTCCTCGAAGTCGTCCTCTTCCTCGAAGTCGTCCTCTTCCTCGAAATCATCCTCTTCCTCGAAGTCGTCTTCTTCCTCGAAATCATCCTCTTCCTCGGATTCGTCTTCCGGGAATTCATTCCACTCTGCATCGAATTCCTCTACTTCTTCCTCATCTTCCTCTGGGAATTCATCTGCAAAACCATCTTCTTCAAAATCATCTTCGTCGAATCCATCTTCCTCTTCAAAATTGTCTTCGTCGGATTCCTCTTCCTCGAAATCATCCTCGTCTTCGGAATTGTCTTCCGAATCATCCTGGTTTTCTGTTTCCGGAATTTCTTCATCTTCTTGTACTTCTTCGATTTCTTCTACAGCGTCGACTTCATCTTCTGCTTCAAACTCTTCGTCCTCACCCTCAAAGTCTTCGTCTTCAAACTCTTCCTCTTCGAAATCATCTTCGTCCTCGGAATCCTCGTTCTCCGTCTCCTCTTCTTCCGAAACTGCTTCGACAATCTCTTCTTCAGGCTCTTCTTCAGACTCTTTTGGTTCTTCCACAATATCGTCCAGTTCTTCTTCTGAAATAAACTGATCTACGACTTCTTCTTCAACAGATTCCCCTTCTGCTTTTGCAAGTTCCAGTTCCTCTTCTATATCAAAGTTTTCCTCTTCTTTCTCCTGTGCTGTCACACGATCTTCCAGCTCTTCCACAAGCTGTCTGATATCATCAGAAAGCAATGCCTTTCTTCTTGCTTCCTCTGCTTCACGGCGGGCCTTCTCTTCCGCTTCACGGCGAGCTTTCTCTTCTGCTTCACGGCGAGCTTTTTCTTCTGCTTCACGGCGAGCCTTCTCTTCCGCTTCAAGGCGGGCTTTCTCTTCCGCTTCCTGACGGGCCTTTTCTTCTGCTTTCCGTCTTGCTACTTCTTCTGCCTCGCGTCTCTCTGCCTCAAGTCTTTCTGCCTCACGGCGGGCTTCCAGTGCTTCTCGCTCTTTTCTAAGCCGCTCTTCATCGGATGCTTTTTGCTTTGCGATTGCCTCAGCATTTACCTTCTGCTTAGCTTCCCATTCCATCAAGATGTCTTCAATCTTCATCTGACCTTCAATGCGGAGTTCTTCTTCTCGCTCCTCCATCTTCTTCTGGTCTTCCGGATTAATTCCACTCGCCATAGCTACGCCATTAGCCAGTGCTTCTTGAAGTGTTGCACCCTTCACAACTGTCGTGATAGACTTTTTCGGCCCTTCTGCCGCATGCTGAAGAATTCCTTCTAACTCTCTGACATTCCGAGCTTCTTCCGGAGTTTCTTTTCCGATTGGTTCAATGACTGGTGCTTCTGTTTCCATAACTTCCGGTTCTTCTGAAACGGCTGCTTCCGGTTCCAGGACTGCTTCCTCATCTGGTGCTTCCGGCTCTTCTGAAACTGGCTCTTCTGAAACCGGCTCTTCTGAAACCGGCTCTTCTGAAACTGACTCTTCCATCGGAACTTCTTCAGCTGCCTTGGCATTTTCTTCCATCGCCTTCAATGCTTCTCCAAGCTCTGCTGTCGGAATTCTTCTCGTTGCATCCAGACCATCCACAACTTCTGGTGTATTGGCTCCTGACTCCTGCTGCTCTGCTTCCGCAACTTCTGCTGCTTCCTGCGCTGCTTTGATCTGTTCTTTTGGGATTGATACAGTATCCTGCGGAACGCTCTTTACTTCCTTAAGTGCAGCGCGTTCAGGCTTTTTATCCACTGCTTTCTTAGGCTCTTTTTTCGGTACACCTTTATACTCATCGTACTTTTCCTGTTGGAGTGGTGTCAGTGGTTTGTACTTCATCTTCAATTCCATTGCCTGATATACATATTTTCCTTCGCTGAACCACAAAATCAAATCGTCACACTCTTCCAGACACTTTGAGGTCATGCCTGCTTCATGATATAGCTTTGCGAGCTCATACGCCCATTTTTCAATATATTCTGCCTTTTTAAATTCTTCCAGTGCCGAAATCTGTTCTGACAGATCGGACCCTTGTGCCTTCAAAATCCGATATTTCAAAATGAACTGATTCGGATCTCTCGGTGCCAGTTTTACAAATTCCTCATAACAGTCCGAAGCCTCATTAAGATCATTCAGTTTCAAGGCAAGTACTGCCAGACGATACACAACCTTTCTGCTGGACGGTGCTCTGTCAAATGCGATCATAAGCGTATCACGGCTCTTCTGAAACTCCCCGTTATTCTCGTAGATTTCGCTTACTGTATTTAACATTGCTGGGCTCTTCACCCTTCTCCAGTCTATTGTATCGGCAATTTCCATTGCTTTTCTAAATTGTTTCTTTTCGTAATGTTCGAGCATCTGCTCGGTTTTTACCCGATATTCATATTTATCCAATATTCTCACCTCAAATTTTTTGACAATTCTACAGATACAAGTTTATCATACACCAGTCTTATTGTCAAAAACATACGAGATTTTGTTACAAAAATGTTACAAAATGATATCGTCCACTTTTTTGAAATCTTTCAGGCTATACGCTTCTATAATATTTCCCTGGATAACATAAAGCGTATCTTCTATATAAATGCCTCTTGTGATCCTCATATTATTTCCATTGATTTCCTCATGCATCGTACATGTGAATCCTTGTTTTTCGTCGTAAGAAAATGTATAGTACTCCCGGCCGCCTTCGCTGTCTGCAGCAAAACCAATCAGATTTTTCTCTGCATCTACTAAAGCTGCCTTATAATCATAAGAAACATCTGTATAGTACACATTTTCAATGACATAGGTCTGCTCCTCTTTCACATTTTCCGGATCCGAAATATCGAACATCGTCAATTTCACGCCATCTGTTGACATAGTCTTTTCATCAACATTCATCCCAATACCCAGAAGCTTATTTTTCCCATACGGATGCAGATAATCTGAAAATCCAGGTATCTTCAACGCTCCTATGATCTTTGGATTTTTCGGATCCGACAGATCAACGGAAAATAACGGATCCGTCTCTTTAAATGTTACAAAGTATCCTACCTTTCCCATAAATCTTGCGGAGTACACCCTCTCATCTTCTGCCAAACCTTTGATGGAGCCGGTTTCTTTCAGTTCTTGATCCAAAACATAAACACTGTTCGTGTCGCCATCAGTCACTACAACTCTCAGATATCCATCATATTCATCAATAGAAAATGAATCATTAATATAGCCGTCTATTTTACACTGTGCCCCGGCCGTCAATTTTCCGCTTTCATAAGAAACTTTTCGGATTGTCGTCACATCTTTTCCGGAATATTGCCACACATTTTCATAAAAATAAATATTATCGTTGCTCACATATAAATTGCCACTGTCTGCCAAAAGTGCCTTACTGTGCGCTGTCTCATCTGGATTTTCCAGCGAAACGGATGTGATGATCGAATACATATCTGCCTTTGAAATGGACGGAAGACAGATATCCATTTCTTTGATCAGATTATCGTTTACAAGTGGTATATAGGACTTCGGATTCTTCGCCGTTATACCATCAAGTGTTACATAATAATCACTGAATAAGTATAAGTATCCATCTGCAATTCTTGAAGAATTGTAATATCCACTCTGACTGACCCTGCCAACTTCTTTGGGATTTTCCCGGTCTGAAATGTCATAGGTCACTGCGGTCGTGTTTATGTCCCGACCGTAATCATCATCATTCAGCTTTCCGCCCGCATAACCGTCGCATACCGCAACCAACTGGTTTCTCTCCGTATCCAGATACATTTCACGGATTTCATATACATTTTCCACGGAAATATTCGCAATTTGCTTCATTTTATTTTCACGAGTATCCACAATGGCAATTTCATAACTCTTATCCTTTAATACATAAAGATATGTTCCGTCTGTTTTAGCTGTATCCCCCTCGTCCACACCTTCCTGACGTACATTCGTCTCAGAATAAGAACCGCTTGCCATTCCGGTGTCCGCTGCTGCTGCAGTACTGCTTTCCTCAATATTCTGTGCTGCATTTCCACTTGCGTCAGCTGATTCATCGACTCTTATATCATTCAATGATCTTGCCCAGCTTGAAGTGTATGCACTGTCTCTTTCCTGATCTTTCTTATATTTTTCCAAATATGCATAGACATCCTTATATTCCGCCGCACTTTCTACTTTCGTGCTGTCACTGATTGTCACATCACTGCCTGCTATCTTATCATCTCGAGTCGCGTCTTCCATTTTAAAATAATTCTGGCATACCATCACTCCCACGATCAGCACCAGGCATGCTGCTGCCAGCCCACCGATTCTCGCCGGAGTCCACACTTTTTTCTTCTTCCCTGCAAGCTTTGCTTCAATCTGTCTCGGTTCAAGCGCTTTCGGCACCGGAACCTGTTCTGACTTTTCCTTTATTTTCCGAATCATGTCCTGCTCATTCTTATTCATAAAATGTCCTCCCATCCAACACACACTGCATCTTCTCCAGCGCCCGGCTTCGTTTTACCCGGACAGTTCCCGGCTTCAGGCTTAGGATCTTCCCGATTTCTGTGCTGTTATAACCGCCAAACACTGACAGCCCGACTATCATTTGCTCTTCTTCTGAAAGAATAAAAAATGCATTTCTCACATCCATCGCAAGTCCCACGTCTTCTTCATGAATTCCTTCCACCTGTCCTTCTGGGAAAAAATCTTCTGTCTGCTGTATTCCTTCTTTCGCCACCTGTTTCAATCTTTTCTTACATATATTTGACAAAATTGTAAAAATCCAGCTCTTGAAAGCTTCTTCTTTTCGAAGTTTATGTATATGTTCATAAGCAGATAACACTGCCGCACTCACCGCGTCTTCTGCCTCATGCGGATCACGCATCAGACAAAGCGCGTAGCGATAGAGGTCTTGATAGACCTGCTCATATAGCTTTGAAAATGCTTTTGCATCACATTTCATTCTTTTTCCTCCTCAATTTGTTTTTCTCAAGAAGTTCTCCACACTCCTCCATTGACTTATCCAACTGCCGTTCCCAATACCCAGTGTAAAAAGTATTATTACTTCTTCTACATATAAGAGTCCCAAAATATCCCAAGTGTTACAAAAAGGCGTCACTTTTTTCATAAGTGCCGCCTTTTATTCACGTTCGTTTATTCAATTATATTACTGCAAAAAATACTGCGCAAGATAAAATTCAGCGTAATTTCCAGTGCAACGGAACATAGAACATGAATTTTACCTATCGGATTATTTAACCCTTATAATAATTAATCAGACAACCTTTGAGAATAATCTCTCTTTCTGCATCTGTCATATCTCCAAGTGTAAATGTAACTTCTTTCAGTGTATCTCCGACTACATAAGCTTTAATCTCTGCATCTTTGTTTTCCACTGCTTTTCTGATTTCCGGTACAAAGATATAATCGCCATTTTTGAAGCTTAATTTCTTGTCGTCTTCTTTTGTGATAAATGGAAGCATTCCCCAGTTGATCAGATTGGAGCGATATCTTTTTGTCGCATATTCATTTGCAATATTTGCCCATCCTCCAAGCACCTTCTGACAAGAAGCTGCCTGCTCTCTTGCTGAACCGTCTCCTGGTTTTACCGCAAAAATCGTACTTCCAACTCCGACATTTCCTTTTCCTGCTTCCGGATATTTCTCCTGGATCTTTGCCATAACCGGTTTTAATTCTTCCAATACCTCTAACGGACATTCGCCTGCTTCGATTGCTTTCTGTGCTTTCTGTACTTCCTTTGCACGTCCTACATATGCAGGATCTTTTCTGGAAAGTGCAAACTCTGCCAGTCCAAGTGGATTAGATCTATAAGAAGATGTTTCTCCAGATGGGATCAGCTCATCTGTCGTTGTAACCGGATCATGAATCTCAGATACAACCTTCAATACCAGATTCTCCGGAAGTGCTGCCATTGCCGGCCAGTCTTTGATATTCGGTCCAAACTTGATCTTTGTATCCGGATCAGCCACACCATGACTGTCAAATACACGATTTGCATAAATCTTCTGGTCAAAGTGGTATTTCTGTCCCTTGTATTCCACATCCATATCTGTTGCAGGTGTCAGGAAACCTTTATTTGCTGCTGTTGCTGCAATTGAACGGGCATCCATAAGTGCAACAGATGCAATCTGTCCACTCTGAAGCTTGGAACCTTCACGGTTCGGGAAGTTTCTTGTAGAGTGGCGAATAGAAAATGCATTATTTGCCGGTGTGTCTCCAGCTCCAAAGCATGGTCCGCAAAATGCTGTTTTTACAATTGTTCCTGCTTCCATAAGATCCGCAACTGCACCGTTTTTCACAAGTTCCATATAGATTGGTGTACTTGCCGGGTATACGCTAAATGTAAATTCATCTGAGCCAATGTAATGACCTTTTATGATGTCTGCTGCTGCGCAGATATTTTCAAATCCACCACCGGCACATCCTGCAATGATTCCCTGATCCACATAAAGTTTTCCATCAATCACTTTATCCTGAAGTGAATAATCCACAGCGCCATCCAGGCTCACCAGTGCTTTCTGCTCTACATCGTGAAGCACGTCTTTCAGATTCTTACGCACGTCGTCGATCGTATATACATTTGACGGATGGAACGGCATTGCGATCATCGGACGAATCTCGCTTAAGTTCACATAGACCATACCATCATAATATGTAACTGCACCAGGATTCAGTTCTTTGTAATCTTCACTTCTGCCGTGGATCTCATAGAACTCCTTTATCTTATCATCCGTTTTCCAGATGGAGGACAGACATGTTGTCTCCGTTGTCATAACATCGATTCCGATACGGAAATCAGCGCTTAACTTCTCCACACCTGGTCCGACAAATTCCATAACTTTATTGTTTACATAACCATTTGCAAATGTTGCGCCGATAATTGCCAGTGCCACATCCTGTGGCCCGACGCCTTTGATCGGCTCTCCGTCCAGATAAATTCCAATCACACCTGGCATCTTAATATCATATGTCTTATTCAGGAGCTGCTTTACAAGTTCCGGTCCGCCTTCACCCATAGCCATCGTTCCAAGTGCTCCATAGCGGGTATGGCTGTCGGATCCAAGGATCATCTTGCCGCCGCCTGCCAGCATCTCACGGGCAAACTGGTGAATAACTGCCTGATGCGGTGGTACATAAACACCGCCATATTTCTTCGCACAAGTCAGTCCAAACATGTGGTCATCTTCATTAATCGTTCCGCCGACCGCGCAAAGTGAGTTGTGACAGTTCGTCAATACATATGGAATTGGGAACTTCTCCAGTCCTGAAGCTCTCGCTGTCTGAATAATTCCGACAAATGTAATATCATGAGATGTCAGCTTATCAAATTTGATCTGCAGTCTCTCCATATTGCCTGATGTATTATGAGCGTCCAGAATTCCATAAGCCATTGTCTGTGTTCTGGCTTCCTCCCTGGATACCTCACGACCTGTCTTTGCCTTTACTTCCGCCTCGTCTGTAATGATCTGTGTGCCATTTACCAGATATGCACCACCGTCATATAATTTCACCATGTCTAGTCCTCCTGATTACCTGTAATTATATTCTTCTGAGTAATTACGTTTATTTCCAGATTGTATACATGTATATATTAGCACATCATATGACATATGTCCAACCATTTATTCACCCTTTTTCAAGAATAACTCTGTTGCTTTTTCAATCTCTTCTCCTGTCGCTTTCAGCAGCCTTTTTGCATCATTCATCGTTCCATTTCGCAGGCATTCCGCAATTGTTTCTAATCGTCCCGTCTCTATTCCCTTTTTCATTCCCTTTTCTTCAATACCTTCTGATAAATTACACATATCATTCAACTCCTCCCTGATTTTTTCATCTACTGGAATATCTAACTCTTCATCTAAAAGCCGCACCTTTTCCTCTCCACTTAGTTTACTAGAGAATAATATATTTAAGAATTGATGTAATTCACTCTCAGTTTTGCTTTGAGACAGCTTTTGACTTGACTCGCAATATAGTAACATTTTTTCTTCATGTCGGATTACTGTCTCGAAATCTGAAACACCGAAATGAGATGCCTTATGGCTTAGAACTTTTTAAGTATAGAATCTTTTCTAAAAGTATTCATAGGATAACACAAAAGGAAAGATTTCGCAAGTGTTTCTCACGTAATCTTTCCTCTATTTTCTAAATTCTTCTCGTCTATTTTACACCATCACTTTTCGTTTTCCCAATAGTGCCATTTCTTCCACATTTTTTGTAGCATACAGTATTGTAACTCCGGTTCTCTCCTGCAATTCCATCAGTTCCTGAATCAACTGATTATGGAATTGGGGACTTACATTGCGAAGCGGCTCATCCATGAGGATTACATCTGGCTTCAGAATCATGGCACGCGCCAGCGCGGTCCGGTGTTTCCACAGATCTGACAAGTTTTTTACTTTAGCAAATCGGACTTCTACAAGATCCAGAAGTTCCAGAACTTCCAGTGTCCGTTTTCCTATTTCTTTTTCATCTATGCCACGGAGTCTTAAACCCAGTTCTACATTTTCCAGAACTGTCATTCGCGGATACACCGTATAATTCTGAAAAATCATGGCAATTCCGCGCTCCTCCGGCGGAAGGCTGTTCACCAGCTTGTCTCCAATCCATATCTCTCCGTTTTTCACTTCATCAAGACCTGCGATCATGCGCATAACAGCGCTTTTTCCACTCCCGGATGGACCGGTCAATATTACAAATTCTCCATCTTCAATCCGGAAATTTAAATCCTTTACTGCCTCATATCCATTCGGAAATGCACGATCTACATGTTTTAATGTCAGACTTGCCATCTGATCAGCCCCTTTCTTTGTCTTCCCCTGACTACTGCAATTCAGGCTTTCTATCCATCATTATTTTTTTACAACAACGCCTGATAAATATCTCTCTTTCCGACTCCCCGGTCTTTCGCAACCATTTTCATTGCTTCTTTTTTCTGAATCCCCTGATCCATATAATAATCCATATGTTCCTGAATGGACATTTCTTCCCATTTCTGGCGTTCTTCTTCTATCTGTTCCTGACGGCTCTTGCCCTCAATGACAAGCACGCATTCCCCTTTTGGTTCCTGCTCTTTATAATATTCCACTGCCGCACTGATCGTTGTTGCAAAGACTGTCTCATGCTTTTTCGTAAGCTCCCGGCAAATACGGATTCTTCTGTCACCCAAGGTCGCAAGCAGAAGTTCTAATGTCCGGACCAGTCTGTGCGGTGCTTCGTAGATAATCATAGTTCTTGTCTCTTCCGTCAGTTCGTTCAGCACTGCCTGTCGTTCTTTTTTATCTGTCGGAAGAAATGCTTCAAATGCGAATCTTCTTGTGGACAATCCGGAAATAGTCAGCGCTGTGATGCATGCTGCTGCCCCCGGAACTGCTGTCACAGTGATTCCTGCTTCCTGGCACATTGCCACTAGTTCCTCGCCCGGATCAGAGATTCCCGGTGTTCCCGCATCTGTGATCAGTGCGATATCTTCACCATTTTCCAGATGCTCGATCAGCGTATGTGCTTTCGCGATTTTATTATATTCATGATAACTGGTCATCGGCGTATGAATATCAAAATGATTCAAAAGCTTGATGCTGTTGCGGGTATCCTCTGCTGCGATCAGATCAACTTCTTTTAAAATGCGGACACAGCGGAATGTCATATCCTCCAGGTTGCCGATTGGAGTTGCGCACAGATATAATGTTCCTGACATATAGTTTCTCCTTCTATTTCATCCCGTACAGTTTTAGTACTTCTTCCGTATACTCCCCGTCTTTCTCGTAGACGATGAGCGGCGGGTCTACTGCGAGGCGTGGCTTTCCACCCTTTAGTCCTTCGATGAGGACCATGTTTGGCTCTTTGTCTGCATATGGGTGGATGAGACGCATGCGCTTCGGCTCGATTCCGTAATTGCACATTTTTGTAAAGATTTCCGGCAGGCGGAATGGACGATGCACCATGTAGAAACGTCCTTTCATTTTCAGTACTTTTGCACTTTCTCGCAGAAGATCATCTAATGTACATAACGCTTCATGTCTTGCAATATACAAAGCCTCGTTATCATTTTTCAGGCCGTGTTCCCCAATCATATACGGTGGATTAGACACAATGACTTCATACGAATCATTTCCAAATATGTGACTTGCCTCTTTGATATCACCGGTAACGATATCTATCTTGTTCTCCAGCCCGTTGTGTGCCACGCTTCTTCTTGCCATGTCAGCGCTTTCTTCCTGAATCTCCAACCCGGTATAGTGAAGTCCCGGATTCTTTGCTTCCAGTAAAATCGGAAGAATTCCGGTTCCGGTTCCAAGATCCAGTGCACGTTCCCCACGTTTTACTTTTGCATAGGAAGACAGAAGCACGGCGTCCATGCCAAAGCAGAACCGACCGGGCTTCTGTATAATCTCATAGCCCTTCACCTGGAGATCATCCAGGCGTTCATCGGGCTTCTTATTAGTCATCATTTAACTTGGAGGCGCCATTTTTCTCCTCCAGAGCTTTTAACTGTGCAAACTCCTCTTTCGAAAGCTTTGCATCTTTTTTCTTCTTTCTTGATTTGAATCTCAGCTCACCTGCAGGATATTCACGAATTTCTTTTTCATCGTTATCCAGCGTCACAATAACCTTTACGATCTGACGCAGTACGTGAACGGCCTGAACTTCACCATGAAGTCCTTCCGGTGTCGTCACATGATCTCCAACTCCCGGAAGCTGACGGTTCAGCTCTTCATAGGTCTCTTCTTCGTTAGTCAGACAGCACATCAGTCTGCCGCAAACTCCGGAAATCTTTGTCGGATTCAGAGACAGGTTCTGCTCTTTCGCCATCTTGATCGATACCGGTGCGAACTCAGACAGATACGTGTGACAGCAAAGTGGCCTTCCACAGATACCAATACCTCCACGAATCTTCGTCTCATCACGGACACCAATCTGACGAAGCTCAATACGTGTACGGAACACGCTTGCCAGATCTTTTACCAGCTCACGGAAATCAATTCTTCCATCTGCGGTAAAGTAAAATAACACTTTATTATTATCAAATGTATACTCCGCATCTATCAGCTTCATTTCCAGACCGTGTTTGCGGATTTTCTCTAAGCAGATGTTAAATGCTTCTTTTTCTTTTTCTCTGTTTTTCTCTTCTTTTTTGTAATCCTCTTCGTTTGCAATTCGAATCACAGATTTTAAAGGCTGTGTGATCTTATCGTCTTCTACTTCTTTCGGACCTGTCACGACCTTTCCGAACTCAACACCGCGAGCTGTCTCTACGATGACACAGTCTTTAGCCTTAATCTCTAATTTCCCCGGTGAGAAAAAGTAGATTTTTCCCGCCTGGCGGAATCTTACTCCGATTACTTTTGTCATAAATCTAGTTCTCCTTTATCGTCAGGAACAAAAGCTCCATGACCAGATCAAAGTTAACATTTGCCTTCAATCTGGATTTTGCTTTGTCAAGGCTGTCCAGAATCGTCTCAATTCCTTCATAAGAACTGCGTCTTGCCTGCTCACGCATGCAGTCGATCTGATCTTTGAACACAACCTTATCTATTTCCCTTGTCGCTTTATATAACAAGACATCTCTGTACCATACCATGATCAGGTCAAGATAGTCGTTGATTTCAACTTTATAAAGAGTGCAGCGTTTCACTGCCTCCACAAGCTCACTGATATCCATCTCATTTATATGACGCATCAGGTTCATGACTTCGTCCTTGAGCTCATTAAAATGCTCGGAACCTGCCAGTTTGATAGCTTTTCCAAGGTTCCCCTGTGCAAATGCAGCGCAGACTTCTGCCTTGTAATCCGGTACTTCCATTCTCTCCATGAGATATTTTTTAATCAGTGCATCTTTGATGTAGCGAAGTTTTAACATGACACATCTGGAATTAATTGTCGGAAGCAATACATCTGCATTTTCCGTCAGCAGAATAAATACTGCATACTGTGGCGGTTCTTCGATTGTCTTTAATAACGCATTCTGTGCCTGT
>ERZ869983.239-NODE-239-length-18875-cov-11.628046_pt1 | contig 18875 bp, 9 predicted proteins | sample MGYA00521106_ERZ869983 | MGnify/ENA primary metagenome ERZ869983 (study PRJEB32232, sample SAMN07284972) | human gut metagenome | biome: human-associated habitat; material: feces | host: Homo sapiens | place: Tanzania | collected 2014-04-05 ...
GTGCCATAGCTCAGTTGGTAGAGCAAAGGACTGAAAATCCTTGTGTCCCCGGTTCGATTCCTGGTGGTACCACTTCTTTATGAGACTGAATCTTCGTAACAGGATTCAGTCTTTTTTTTTGCCCTTTTTTAAAAAGTCTCAATTTTACACTTGTGCAAACGTTTGCGTAGGAAAAATGCACTAGAATGTTTTTTAATAGATATTTTTTCGCTACTTTTGCATTGTAAAAATCAACAAACCAAAAATTAATCTAACAAACATTCGTTAAAATGAAAAAAGTTTATTTATTATTGTTGGCTGGAATGTTGTCTACGGCAGTATTTGCCGGCAACAAACAGACGGTAAGGATTGCTGGTCAGGTCATAGAAAAGACTGTCTCAGAGATTACCTTCGATGGTGACAATGTCGTTCTTTATTATGCAGATAACACATCTGATACAGAGAACATGTCGCTCGTAACCCTTTCATTCTCCTACAGCACCACTACCGGTATCAGTCAGGTAGAAGGTATCAAGCAGGCATTGCAGGGTAAGGTTTATAACCTTCAGGGCCAGTGTGTAGGTTCTTCCCTCCAGGGCTTGTCTAAGGGTGTGTATATTATTAATGGTAAGAAAGTAATCATCAAGTAAAAAAGGAGGAACTCAAAATGAAGAAAATCGTATTTACTTTGGCACTCCTCTTGATGAGTTTGAGTGCAGCTTTGGCACAGACATGGACATTTGGTGCAATGAGCGAGGCTGATAAAGCTTTATGTGCAGCTGATGCTAATTGGGTATTGGGAACCGACCGCTACGGTTATACCTTAGCTTTGGAGAAAGAAGCTCTTGTAGCAAATGGTTCTGAATTAGCTTATGCTAAAGGATTGAAGTTTACTGCTGGTGCTCCTGCGGAAAAAGTCGATGGAAAGGCAAAGGTTCGTTTGAACTATGGATCTTCTCGCTTGGAATTAAACGGAAATGGTGTTTCTTTGATTATTCCAAGTCTGAAAGCTGGTCAGAAAGTAACTGTTAGTTGCAAGACTGGTAGTACTTCTACTGCTCGTTGCTTGGATGGTACTAACTTGACTTCGGTTTCTGGTTCTTTTGGTACCGCAACAACAGAACAGGTTACCAACGTTGGAACTGTAACTGCTGATGGTGATGTTGTATTGACAACAAATGGTGGTGGTATGAATATCTATAGCATCAAGGTTGAGACTGTAAGTGGCGGATCTACTGTTACTCCAGGTTCTACCGACAAGATAACCAATGCCGTTGCTCGTAACAGCAAGGTTAACCAGATGTATGTTACTACCAAGTCAGGTGATGTGAAGTATTATAATACTGCAGATTTGACAAGTGTTAAGTTTGAAGGTGACAAGACCATTATTACTCCTAAGTCTGGTGCAGAGAATGATGAGTATGATGCTTCTGTTCAAGCCATCAGCTTTGCTAAGAAGGCTGACCAGGGCGAGAGTGGTGATATTGAAAATCCTGCAGGTGTGATTCAGATTACTGAGGCTAAGGGCTGGCAGGAGTCTGCCTACCTGAAGTGGGCTCCATTCGAGGGCGCTTCTTCTTATAATGTATATGTAGATGACAAGAAGATTGATGCTCAGCTGGTTCGTCAGTATGCTTCTTACTATCGTGCTGATGTTCTCGGTTTGAAGGCTGGTACTTATTCAGTAAAGGTTGTTCCTGTAAATGCAGAAGGTACAGAGATTGCTGGTGAAAATACAGCTTCTAATTTGGTAGTAAAGAGCTACAACCGTGAGGGTTTTGCTCATTTCAACTATGATGGTGTTGGTGCTTACAATAATGATGGTACTTTGAAGGCTGGTGCTAAGGTTCTGTATATTACAGCCAAGACAGCCAAGACTGTTTCAACAACAGTCAATACTGGCAATCAAGAGACTGTTACTGGTCTTCAGGCTATTATTGATGCTTATCAAAAGGGTCAGGATACAACTCCTATCGCCTTCCGCATCATCGGTAAGGTAAACCTTTCTGACTTGGATGGAATCTCAAGTTCTGCAGAAGGTTTGCAGATTAAGGGTAAGGGCGCTCACTCTGTAATGAACATGACTTTCGAAGGAGTAGGTGATGATGCTACTGTATATGGATTTGGATTCATGCTTCGTAATGCCAAGAGTGTAGAGCTCCGTAATTTTGCTATCATGCGTTGCTTGGATGATGCCGTGTCTCTTGATACCGATAACTCTCATGTGTGGATTCACAACATGGATCTCTTCTATGGTAAGAAAGGTGGCGCTGCCGACCAGGCTAAGGGTGATGGTACTGTAGATATCAAGGCTGACTCTCAGTATATTACAGTAGCTTACAACCGTTTCTGGGATAATGGTAAAGCTTCTATGTGTGGTATGAAGAGTGAAAGTGGTCCTAATTATATTACTTATCACCACAACTGGTTCGACCATTCTGACTCTCGTATGGCTCGTATTCGTACTATGAGTGTTCACATGTACAACAACTACTATCTGCACAATGATGTTTATGGTATTGGTGCAACAATGGGCTCAAGTGTATTTATGGAGTCAAACTACTTTGATGCTACCAAGCGTCCTATCATGAGCTCTAAGCAGGGTACTGATGCCAAGGGTGATGGTACTTTCTCTGGTGAGAATGGTGGTCTGATTAAGGCATACGGCAATGTATTTGCCAACAAGCCAGAAAACTTCAGCTATATCACATACGCAAACAATAATACAAGTTTTGATGCTTACGAGGTTTCTGCCCCAAGTGAGCAGGTTCCTTCAAGCGTAAAGACTTTGGTAGGTGGTACTTCTTACAACAACTTCGATACCAACTCAAGCCTCATGTATGCATACTCTGCGGACAAGGCAGAAGATGTTCCTTCTATCGTAGAAGGTTTCTATGGCGCAGGTCGTTTGAACCATGGTGACATTGATTTCGTTATTCCTGATGAGACAGTAGTAACAAATGGTCATCAGCAGCCATTGCCTGCTTTGGCAAGCCTTCTCGACTCTTATACTTCTGGTGTTGTTAAGGTGTTCGGTGAGAGCAATGCAACTGGCGAAGGTGGTTCTACTGAAGGTGGTAGCACTGGTGGATCAACTGAAGGTGGCGAGACAGGTGGCTCAGGCTCTGGTTCTGGCGAAGGTGGTAGCACTGGTGGCTCTACAGGCGGTACAGAAGGTGGCAGCATAGTTACTCCTATTGAGGGTACAGTAACTTGCAGCTTTGCAGCTGATGGTACTCTTTCAAATAGTGCATTTGCTTTGACAGGTACAAAGAGTAATGTAAAGGCAGAAGAAACTGTTATTGAAGGTACTACTTATACAGCAAGTCTTAAGATGGAGACTGGTACAGAGGTTTCTTTCACCACATCTCAGAAGATGACTCTGTATGTGTATTATGGTACTTCTGCTAAAAATAAAAATGTATTAGTAGATGGTGTAAAACTGTCTGGTACTCCAACAACAGTTGTACTTGAGGCAGGTGCTCATAAGATTGCAAAGGGTGATACTTCCGCAATCGCTCTCATCAAACTTGTACCAGTAACAGAATAATGAATGTGTTTTACCCAATGAGGGAAAGATGTATATAATAATTTTAAGGGCTGTCTTTTCTTGAAGAGGACAGCCCTTTTTTAAGAAACAAAAACTAATCTTATCTATAATGAAACAAACAAACTCTACTTTTTCTGCACAGCTTAAGGCTGTTTGCCGTAAAACCATCTTGGCTTCAGCTTTCTTCTGTGGCTTCTCTTTGATGGCAAATGCACAGACCCAGGATGGTCGTGACTTCTCTATAGATGGCTTTGCTGCCTACGAAGGTGTTCCTGGTACTAACTGGTATCGTGCCGGTGGTACTACCGGTGGCGCCGGTGGCAAGGTGGTGAAGGCTGATGACTTCTCTCAGTTGCAGGCCTATCTCCAGGCAACAGACCCATACATCGTTATCGTAGATCACGATATTACTACCGGCATCAAGTGTTATGTGGATGACCTGAGTACCGGTCGCTTGCTTGACGACCAGAGTGGAAAATCTGGTGTGGAGACAGTCTATGGTGAGCGTATTATGATTGCTCCAAATAAGACTTTGATTGGTGTGGTGAACCCAACAACAGGCAAGGCTCCTCTCTTTTCTCACATCACCTTCGTGATGCAGTGTGTTGATAATATCATCATTCGTAACTGTCGTTTCACCATGAAGGGAGTTCCTGTGCTCAGGACAGGTGAGAATAAGATTGTGGCTTGGCGTGATGGTGCACAAGTAGAAGTAGGCGACCCTGACTGTATCGGAATCCAAGCAGATAAGGTAAGTGCTAAGACCAATTGGGGTGGACATATCTGGATAGATCATTGTGAGTTTTTCAATGGTGGTGCTGCCAATAAAGACCGCTATGATGGTTTGCTCGACTGCAAGAACAATGTGCAGTGGATGACTTTCAGCTATAACTATTTCCACGACCATGACAAGAGCTGTTTGTGGGGTAAGGGTGATTCAGATGTTTATGAAAACTGCCGCACCATCTCTTTCCATCACAATTTCTTTGATAAAATCGAAGGCTCCCGTCTTCCACTCCAGCGTGGCGGTCATGTACATTATTATAATAACTATATGCGCAGCTGTGAGGATGGCTGGGATGTCCGTACAGGAGCTGTGGCATACGAAGAAGGTTGCTATTTCGAAGATACTAAGTCGCCTATCCGCTCTGATAGAGGTGGCAGTTTGAATATCTCTAAGGCCGAAGGGTACGATTGTGTTTATAAGGGTTGCAAAAACCTGATGGAGGGGTACACCAATATTGATGGTGCTAAGATTAGCAAGTCTTATCCTGTGACAAAAACCGATTGGGTTCCTACCCAAACTACTTCAACTTACACCCAGCATTATCTCGACAAGACGGTGGATGTTCCTGCTATCTGCGAGAAGTATTCTGGTGCAGGTAAGGTAGAAATCTGGAAGGCTTATACCTCTGCACTTCCTACGGTAGATATGTCTGAATTCGATTATGCCATCAAGAACTACAGCACAGCTAAGACCTACGATGCAGAAGGAAAGGTATTGACAAGTGCTACAACCGGTATTTCCCATACCGACATGTTAGCTGAAACCGGCTCCTCTCGCATAGAGTATTATGATTTGGCAGGTTCCCGTCTTTCAGCACCTCAGAAAGGTATCAATATCGTCAAGAAGGTGAACCATGATGGACATGTAAGCGTGAAGAAGGTAATTTTCTAAAGAATAAGGTAATTTTCTAACAGGAAAGTTGTTACCGGCGAGATATCAGGTATGAATCTGATAAAGATTCCTGCTTTTTAAATGACAAAACGGACAAAAGCTAGATAAAGATTTGCTTTTGTCCGTTTTTTCTTTATTTTTGTCTGAAATCTGTCTGCTGTTTTTTTCTCTTTTCCCTACTTTTGCAACCGAAAACAATTTTAAACGCAAACGCATTTAAACGTAAAACGCAACCTAAAAGTAAAACAATGAAAGCAATCCAGAAATTAGCAAAGAGAAGTTTGCTTCTCGTGGCATTGTTAGTCATCGGAAGTCTGCAACTCATGGCGCAGACAAGAACCATCAAAGGTGAGGTGACTGATGCGCAGAATGGTGAGGCTCTGATTGGCGCCACTGTCATGGTGGAAGGCGAAAAGGGCGGTACAGTTACCGATTTTGACGGTAACTTCAGTCTTCAGGTATCTTCTTCAGCCAAGAAGATCAAGGTATCTTATATCGGTTATATTGATAAGGTACTCTCTATCTCTGACAATATGAAGGTGAAACTCGAATCCGACAGCAAGGCGCTGGCTGATGTCGTGGTCATCGGTTATGGTACGGCACGCAAGAGTGATCTGACAGGTTCCGTAGCTACCGTGAAATCGAAGGACTTTAACAAAGGTCTCGTTTCTTCTCCAGAACAGTTGATCAATGGTAAGGTTTCGGGTGTACAGATTATGTCCAACAGTGGTTCTGCCTCTGCCGGTAGTACCATCCGTGTGCGTGGTGGTGCATCTCTGAATGCCAGCAACGACCCTCTTATCGTGCTTGATGGTGTGCCATTGGAGCAGGGTGGTATCTCTGGTAACAGCAGCAACTTCCTCAGCATGATCAACCCTTCTGATATTGAAAGCATGACCGTATTGAAGGATGCTTCTTCTACAGCCATCTATGGTTCCCGTGCATCAAACGGTGTCATCATCATTACCACCAAGAAGGGACAGCAGGGTGCTGTAGAGGTGAACTTCAATACCACCAACAGCATGCAGACCCGTGCGCAGATGGTAGATATGCTGAGCCGTGATGAATTTGTGAATGTCATCAACCAGTTTGGTACAGATAACCAAAAGTCATTGCTCGGTACAGCCAATACCGATTGGAACGATGAGGTTTACCGTACCGCTTTCGGTACAGATAATAACCTCAGCGTGAGCGGCAGCATCGACAAGTGGTTGCCTTTCCGTGTGTCTGTAGGCTATTATAACCAGAGCGGTCTGGTTCGCAAGGACAATGTAGAGCGCTGGACAGGTAACGTAGTGTTGACTCCTAGCTTCTTCCAGGATCACCTGAAGTTGACCATCAACGCCAAGGGAACTCTCAATAACAACTCATTCAATAATGGTGGTGCCGTATGGGCTGCCGCCACATTCAACCCAACTATCCCGGTTTATTCCGGCAACGATAAATATGGTGGTTACAACGAGGCACTCGATGCTGATGGCGTTCCTGTGAATGCAGGTGTAAGAAACCCTCGCGGTCTGGTTGATCTGTATGATTCAAAGAGTAAGGTAAGCCGCTTCATCGGTTCGATGGATGTAGATTACAAGGTTCACTTCCTGCCAGATCTCAAGCTCCACGCTACAGTGGGTGCTGACTATGCCAAGGGCGATGGAACCGTTTATGTTCCTGCCTACGCAGCACAGAGCTACAACAAGGATGAGTCTTTGGGCGGTAGCGATTACAAGTATGGTCCTCAGAAGAACGAGAACCGCTTGCTTACCCTCTATGCCAACTATGCAAAGTATTTCGAAGATATCAAGAGTAATGTAGACCTGACAGCCGGTTACGACTATCAGTACTGGAAGAGTACTACACCTCTTTATTATACCAAAAGTGCGGCAGGCACAACCCTGTCAACCGTAAAGGCATCAGATTACCGTCATGTAATGTTGTCATATTACGGACGTATCAACTATTCATTCGATGGAAAGTATCTCCTGACGGCTACCGTTCGTCGAGACGCATCATCCCGATTCTCTAAGGATACCCGTTGGGGTACTTTCCCATCTGTTGCTTTGGGCTGGACTTTGACAGAAGAGCCTTGGTTGAAGAACCAGAAGGTACTTTCTAACTTGAAGCTCCGTGCCAGCTATGGTGTTACCGGTCAGCAGGAAGGTATCGGCAACTACAATTATCTGCCGGTTTATACATACAGTGTGACAGGTGCCGAAGCATTCATCAACGGACAGTATATCAATACCTACCGTCCTGAGGCATACGTATCAGACTTGAAGTGGGAGACAACAACCTCCTGGAACTTCGGTCTTGACTTCGGATTCCTGGATGGCCGTATCGGTGGTGCCATCGATTTCTATACCCGTAAAACCAAGGACCTGTTGGCTTCTGTACCAACAGCAGCAGGTACCAACTTCTCAAAGACCATCCTTACCAACGTAGGTAATGTAGACAGCAAGGGTATCGAAGTTTCTCTGAACGCAACCCCTATCCAGACCAAGGACTGGGAGTGGAACCTGAGCTACAACTTCACCTGGCAGAACATGAAGGTGAAGAACCTCTCACTCACAAAGGGTGGAAGCCAGACCAACGTGAAGGTAGGTCCATCTATCGATGCTTACCAGTTCCAGGTACTCTCAGAGGGATATGAGCCATACATGTTTTATGTATATCATCAGCTCTACGACTCTAAGACAGGCAAGCCAATCGAGGGTGCTTATGCTGACCTCAACAATGATGGCGAAATCAATGATGCCGATCTCTACCGCTATCATTCTCCAGCCCCTAAATACATCATGGGCTTGAGCACATCCTTGAGATACAAGCAGCTGACACTCGGTATGAGCTTCCGTGCCAACATCGACAACTATGTATACAACGGAATGGGTATGAGTACAGGTGCTTTCGAGACAGTAAGCTACAACAACTCACAGCTCAACAACCTCAATACAAGTTTCCTGAAGACAGGTTTCAAGACCCGTCAGTATCTCTCAGATTACTATGTAGAGAATGCTTCATTCCTGAAACTCGACAACTTGAGTTTGAGTTACAATGTAGGCAAGATCAACAAGTGGGCTTCGCTCACCGTATCTGCGATGGTACAGAATGTATTCACCATAACCGGTTACTCAGGTACAGATCCTGAGGTGCCAAACGGAATGGACAACTCATTCTATCCACGTCCTCGCACTTACTCAGTAAGCCTCGGACTTCAGTTCTAGTTAATAGTTAACAGTTAATAGTTAATAGATTGAGGCTTTACAGATCATAAAGCTCAAAGTTCAACGTTCAAAGTAGAAATAACAATGAAACTTAAGAATATATTATATAGTATGATGATGGGAACAGCGGTGCTGACAGGCACAACCAGCTGTGTTTCCGATCTCGACCAATATCCTCATACAGAGACAACCTCTAAGGATGTTTATACCTCGCTTGCCAATTACGAGGCAGTGCTGGGTAAGATTTATGCTGCCATGGTGACCAGCGGTCAGGGCAAGGGCGGTGACAACAAGGATATGGCTTCCGTATTGAACAGCGGAAGTGGTTTCGATTACATGCGTATGTTTATCAATATGCAGGAGTGTGGTACCGATGAATTTGCCTCTACCTGGCTGACAGGTGAGCAGACTACGGGTCTTACTTATCTCTCTTGGGATGCCAACGATGCTTGGATCTCAGATATGTATTATCGCATCTACTACAACATCGCCCTCTGCAATGAGTTCCTGCGCAATGCCAATAGTGCCAGTTTCTCAGGTGCTGATGCAGAGAAGCTGAAGGAGTATAAGGCAGAAGTCCGTTTTATGCGCGCTCTGTTCTATTACCATGCCCTCGATTTCTTCCGCAACATTCCGATGGTGACAGAGAATGACCCTGTGGGTAGCTTCATTCCTCCTCGTTATACTCCACAGCAGACATTCGATTATATCGAGAGCGAGTTGAAGGATTGTGTAGGCGATATGCTTCCTGCATCTACTTGTCCTTATGGTCAGGCTTCTCAAGGTGCTGCCTATACCTTGCTTGCCAAGCTTTATCTGAACAGCGAGGTTTATACCGGTGTTGCCAAATATGCCGAGTGTAAGGAGGCTTGTGAGAAGGTGATGGATATGGGCTACTCTTTGGAGTCTGATTACAGCAAACTCTTCAATGCTGATAACGACAAGCGTACCAACGAGATTATCTTCGCCTTGCCGGTAAGTGCTGAGCATACCGTAAGCTGGGGAGCTTCTACTTATCTGGTTTGTGGACAGTTGAGTATGTCGAATGCCAACCAGAACGTTGCCGATTTTGGTGCTACCAGTGGCTGGAGCGAGTTCCGTCTTCGTCCTGAGTTCGTGGATAAGTTTACCCAAGCTGATATTGATGGTGACGATAACGGTGACAAACGTTGCAAGTTCTTTACCAATGGTCAGAGCAAGGATATAACCGATATGACTACTGAAACCGCCGGTTATCTCTCTGAAAAGTGGAGCAATTTGAAGGATGATGGTACTACGGCATCCAATACCGGAGATGCAGGTGTGGATACCGATTTCCCTCTCTTCCGTTTGGCAGATGTTTATCTGATGTATGCCGAGTGCGTGGTTCGTACTGGTGATGATTGGGACAACTGGGCAGGTGGTAGCGATGCAGAAAGTGATTCCCGCAAGAAGGGTGCCATTTATTGGATTAACAAGGTACGTGAGCGTGCTTATGGTATAGATGAAAATGGAAATCCTAAAGGACAAGTATGGAAAGAGAACTTCTCATCAAAAGATGCCTTCCTCCAGTTCATCCTCGATGAGCGTGCCCGTGAGCTCTATCATGAAGGTTATCGCCGTACTGACCTGATTCGCTATGGTCAGTTCACAACCAATAAGTACATTTGGCAGTGGAAGGGTGGTGTCCACGACGGACAGGCAGTGGATAGCAAGTACAACATCTATCCAATCCCTAACACCGAGCTTACCGCAAATCCAAATCTTCATAACGACAATTATTAATGATAATGTTAAGTGTTAAGTGTTAAATGTTAAATTATAAAGCTTACAACAACATGAAAAAGATATTTAGAAACCTGATGATGCTTCTCTGCGCACTCACCGCCCTGGTGAGTTGCGACGAGAGTGGCGACAATATATATCTGGATGGCTTCAAGGCATCCGATCTGATGGCATCGGCATCCGATGTGAAGCTGTCTGTAGATAACAGTAAGGACGTTGTCCTCTCGTTGGCTTGGCAGAATCCTACCTTGCTTTCGAGCGATGAAACCAAGCCTGCGGGCAGTGGAGTGCTGAAAACTTATCTGCAGGTATCAGCCTCAGAGAACTTTACTTCAGAAAAGGAATACACCGTAACCGACCTTTCCAAGGCTTTCACCGGTGCAGACCTCAATGCTGCAGCCAAGGATCTCGGCTTGTCTCCCGATGTGAGTTCACCTCTTTATTTCCGTATCAAGAGTCAGATGGGTAGCAATCTTGATGCTGCTTATAGCAATGTCTGTCAGGTAAAGGTTACTCCATACCTCATTGATATGAGCTACATCAACATCTTGAATAAAGATAAGGATATGGATTCCCCACTGACCTATCTCTATTCTCCAAACTCTGATGGTGTTTATTCTGGCTACATGAATGTATCTTCTTGGCTCAACTGCTGGGCTATGGAGAATGATGGAACTTTTTGGGGAAATATCCAGACCGGCGACAAGCCTTATGCTGTGTTGGACAATGATCAGTCTGCATGTAATATCTGGTTCCCAGAACCAGCGGGTATTTATTATACCGTACTTGATACAAAGTCAGAAGAGAAACTGTTCCATGCAACTCTCATTAAATCAATGAAGGTAAATGGTGAGGAGATGAAATATGACGGTCCTAACTATGCTTGGGTAGGGGTTGTCACCACTACAGCTGACAATACACCTATCAGCATTGTTGCCGATGGAGCAGAGTATAATAAGAGCACGGGTGATAAGGGAACTCCTATCGCCAAGACGTTGAACTATACTTTGGCTGATGGCAAGATGACAGACTCAGAGAACGCTGGCAGCGTGAATATACCTACAGCTGGTACTTATACAGTAACCGTGAAGGTTGGTGAGCACAGCCAGTTGGAATACACCATCGTATCGGGAGATCAGACAACTCCAGAGCCAGAGGCAAGCAATACCCTCTGCATGTTCTCTAAGGATGGCAACACCCTTCTTGCCGTAATGAATAAGGTGAGCGATGGCGTTTATACCTGCAAGTACAAGCCTTCTTCATGGGAGAAATTCCGCTTTATCTTCGTAGGAGAAAACAAGGACGACAAGCAGACCTGGTATGGTGCCGATGGAGAGCAGTTCAAGTTAACTTCTGCTGATGGTGCCTGGGATATCTGGTTTGGTGATGAGAATGGCGCAACAGAGTTTACCGTTACCGCCGACCTCAACACCATGACATGGGAGTATAAATAACATGAAATTATTCCGTGCTATCGTTTGCACGGAATAATTTCCAAGAGTAAGTCTCCTTTTTATAAACCAATCAATTATTTGATTATCTTTGCAAGAAAAAAGAAAAATGAAAAATATATTTGGAAAAGCCATGTTGCTGGCTACAGCGCTCTTGTTCTCTATTACGGGAACAAGTTGCAGCAGCGACGATTCTCCGGTTCATGAGCAGGAGAAAACATACGATATGAGCGGTTTTGCCAAGGGCGCCGATGTTTCCTGGCTCACAGAGATGGAGAAGGACGGTGTGAAATTCTATAATCAGAATGGCAAGGCTACAGATTGCATGAAGCTCCTCCGCGAAGAGGGAACCAATTCCATCCGTCTGCGTGTCTGGGTAAATCCGGAAGGTGGCTGGTGTGGCAAGAATGATGTCATCGCCAAGGCTTGGCGTGCTCAGCAGCTCGGCTTCCGTCTGATGATTGACTTCCACTATTCTGATACCTGGGCTGACCCGGGCAACCAGAAAGTTCCTGCTGCATGGCAGGGCTATACTGCCGAGCAGATGAAGCAGGCTGTGGCTGATCATACCAAGGATGTATTGAAAGCCCTGAAGGATAGAGGTATAACCAACGTAGAGTGGGTACAGGTGGGCAATGAAACCCGCGACGGAATGCTCTTCAACAGCGATGAGGCTGTAACCGGTGAGGTATCTAAGAATGCCGCCAACTTTGCAGCTTATATCAACGCCGGTTATGATGCTGTTAAGGCGGTTTATCCACAAGCTAAAGTCATCGTGCACGTGGATGAGGGTAATAACCTCGGCCGTTATACCTGGCTCTTTGGTGAATTGAAGAAGAAGGGTGGAAAATGGGATGTCATCGGTATGTCACTTTATCCAGAAGATAACAATTGGCAGGATTTAACCACCAATTGTCTGAATAATATTAAGACTTTATCAGAACAGTACAACTGCAATGTCATCATCTCTGAAATCGGTATGTGGTGGGGCTCTGACCAGGCTGCGCCAATGATGAAGAAGATGGTGGATGGCTGCAAGGCAATCTCTTCCTGCGAGGGTATCTTCTATTGGGAACCAGAAGTTTACAACAACTGGAAGCCAGCCAACTATACCACTCTGGGTTGGGATGCATATACTAAGGGAGCGTTCGACAACAGCGGCAAACCAACTGCCGTATTCGATGCATATAAATAAGAAAATTAAATAGCAATATGATCAAGAGAAGTATTACTTTCATGACTCTTGCCCTGGCACTCACTACGCTGTGTCAGGCGCAGAGCAGAAAAGTCATCACTTTGTCATCGTGGGACTTCTCCCGTGATGGTAAGGCGTGGCAGCAGGTAGCTGTTCCGCACGATTGGGCCATCTCGGGACCTTTTGATAAGAAATGGGACCTGCAGATGGTGGCTATCGAGCAGAATGGCGAAACCGAAAAGACCGAGAAGTCGGGCCGTTCGGGTGCGCTGCCTTGGATAGGTGAGGGCATGTACAAGATGAACTGGACGGCTCCTAAGGGCTATAAGCGTGCCGTACTCGTCTTCGATGGTGCCATGAGTCAGCCTGTTGTCACCGTCAATGGCAAGGAGGCAGGCAAGTGGGCTTACGGCTACAATGCCTTCCGCATTGACATCACACCATTCATCCAGTTTGGCAAGAAGAATCTCATCGAGGTACATCTTAATAATGTAGAGGAGAGCAGCCGTTGGTATCCGGGAGGCGGTCTTTACCGTCCGGTTTCCGTAGAACTCTATGGCAATGAAAACTTCTCTACCTGGGATACCTTCGTGCGCACGCTGAAGGCTGATAAGCAGGAAGCTGAGGTGGAAGTAAATGCGCTCCTCGAAGGCAAGACCGGTAAGTCGGGCAAGACCGTCATCGCCTTGTTGGATGAGGCTGGCAAGAAGGTTGCCGAGCAGACCGTATCGGGTGCAACTCCTGCCGTCAAGACTACCTTGAAGGTGGCGAATCCACTGCTCTGGTCGCCGGAGTCTCCTTATCTCTATCAGGTAAAGCTTACCCGATATGAAGGAAAGAAGGTGGCTGATATTCAGACTCTGAAGACTGGTATCCGCACCGTCGCCGTATCAAAGGATTATGGTTTCCAACTCAATGGCGTTACCCGCAAACTGAAGGGTGTCTGTCTGCACCACGACCTCGGTCCATTGGGTGCAGCAGAGAACAAGGCAGCTCTCATCCGTCAGATCAAGATGATGAAGCAGATGGGTTGCGACGCCATCCGTACCGCCCACAACATGCCTTCTACCCTGCAGATGGAAATCTGCGATTCTCTCGGCATGATGGTGATGGCAGAGAGTTTCGATATGTGGATCTATCCTAAGTGCAAGAACGGTTATGCCAAGTTCTTCAAGGAGTGGAGCGATAAGGATATCACCAATCTGGTGAAGCACCACCGCAACCATCCTAGCATCGTGATGTGGAGTATCGGTAACGAGATTCCTGAGCAGTGGAGTCAGGAGGGTGTACAGATAGCCAAGCATCTGCAGGAACTCTGTCATCAGTACGACCCTTCCCGTCCTGTAACCCAGGGTATGGATAGGGCAGAAGATGCTCTGAAAAGCGGCTTTGCACAGACCATGGATGTGCCGGGCTTCAACTATCGCGTACATAAATATTATAAGAATATCGAGCAGTTGCCTCAGGGCTTCCTTCTCGGTTCAGAGACCGCCTCTACGGTCAGTTCCCGTGGCGTATACAAGTTCCCGGTTGTCGTAAGCGATAAGGCTACCTATCCTGACGGTCAGTGCTCAAGCTATGATACGGAATACTGTTCATGGAGCAATCTTCCGGATGATGACTGGAAGATGCAGGATGACTACAGTTGGGTAATCGGCGAGTTTGTATGGACTGGTTACGACTATCTCGGCGAGCCTACTCCGTACGATACCTACTGGCCAAGCCGCAGCAGCTACTTCGGCATCTGCGACCTTGCCGGACTTCCTAAGGACCGTTACTATATGTATCGTGCCCGCTGGAATGAGCAGCAGCATACCACCCATCTTCTTCCTCACTGGAACTGGAAGGGTAGAGAGGGCGAAGTGACCCCTGTATATTGCTATACCGATGGTGTGGAAGGTGAACTCTTCGTCAATGGTAAGAGTCAGGGCAGGGTTCGCAAGGACAAGTCAAGCCGATTGGACCGCTACCGTCTGCGCTGGAACAATGTGAAGTATGAACCGGGTGAGATTCGCGTGGTTACCTACAACCAGTATGGCGATAAGGTAGGTGAGGACGTGAAGCGTACTGCCGGCGAGCCTGCACAGATGAAGTTCAGTGTAGAAACACCTGATCATGAACCTATTGCCTGCATGGTAGAAGGCTGTACCGATGAGCACAATGTACTTCTGAATGCCGATGGCAACGACCTTGCCTTCATCACCGTGAGTCTGCAGGATAAGGACGGCAATGAATGTCCGCTTGCCGATGACGAACTGACCTTCGAGGTGAGTGGTGCCGGCACTTTCAAGGCAGCCTGCAACGGCGATGCCACATCGCTCGAACCGTTCACCCAGCCTCAGATGAAACTCTTCTCCGGCAAACTCGTAGTCATCGTACAGAGCAGCAAGCAGAAGGGCGACATCATCCTGAAGGTAAAAGACAGCAAGCGCAATATCGAAAAGTCGATTACGCTTCAGGCAATATAAGATGTTCAGGTTTCGCAAGTTCAGAAGTTAAAGAAGTTAAAGGAGTTATCGCTCCCTACGGTCGCTGAGGAGTTAAGACAATAGTCTTTTTGACATAGTTTTTAAGCAGCAAAACATACGTCTTAACTCCTTAACTTCCTTAACTCCTTTAACTTCATGATTTTTTTATGATTTTCCTCCGATTTTTTTTGGCATTATCATGAATATTGTGTAAATTTGCACGCATGAAAAAGTCAATAAAACCTATATACCGCATCAGCATGGCAATTGCTATGCTCTTTGTTTCGCTCGCCATCCATGCGCAGCGTTTCGTCAACACCTCCCTTGAAGGTGCGCAGACAGTTTGTGCCATTACCCAGGACAGTGATGGAATGATATGGCTCGGAACCGACAATGGTCTTTACAGCTATGATGGTTATCAGGGTTATCGCCATTTCCAGGAACATACTTTCAGCAATACGCGTGTCAATGCGCTCGGTTTCGAGGGCAGGATGCTCTATCTGGCTACCGGCAACGGTATCCTGAAGTTTGATACCGAAGATTATCAGTATGCCGAAACACCAGCCATGAAGGCTTTTGCCGATGAGACGAAGCGCAAGCAGCTGAAGGAACTCCGTGTGCTCGATATGAAGGGCGGTAAGACTGACTTCGGGGGCGATGTCTATGCCTTGCTCTCTACCCCGAAAGGCTTGCTCGTAGGTTCGCTTGCCGGGCTGCATCTCGGCAGCAGACTGATTCCGCTCCGTGCCGGAGAACAGCCGCTGGTCAATGCGCTTGCCTATGACGCCAAGCGCCGATGCTACTGGATTGGTACCGAGGGTGCTCTCTATTGTGCCGATCTGCAGCTCAGGAACTTCTCCCAGATTCCTGCTCTCAACGGCAATTCCATCAAGTGTCTCTCTACCGATGCTGCCGGCAATCTCTATATCGGAACCGATAACGGACTCTATCAGATGGCACTCTCCAATGCCATCACCCATTATATCCACGATTCCCGCGATGATGCTTCTATTCCTAACAACATCGTCTGGGCTTGCTTTGTAGATAAGTGGCAGAATGTATGGGTGGGTACCGACAATGGTCTCTCCCGTCTCACTACCCACACCTATTACCGTTATGTATCGCTCGATAAGATTACGATGTCGGGTGAGGGCAACTGTCTGCATGCCATGCTCCAGACCCGTAACGGCGAATGGTGGATGGGCGGTACTAACGGTCTGATTCGTTTCGCCCGCAATGCTGAAGGTTATCAGAATGTGGCATGGTACAAGCAGAACAGCTCTGCCTTCCCTATGACGCATAACCGTGTTCGCAAGATTTATGAAGACCGTGACGGCGATGTATGGATCTGTACCGACCACGGCATCAACTTCTATGACCGCAATTCTCATCAGATGCGCAACTTCATCGTCTACGACAAGAGTGGTAAGTATTCTACCGCCTGGGCTTATGATATTCTCCAGGACCAGAAGGGCAGGATATGGATGGGTTCTTATCAGGGTGGTGTCTTCGTGATGGATAAGGCGGCTCTGCTGAGCGGCAAGACCATAGCCGACTGGCATTACTCTGACAAGGGAAAAAATGCACTCTCCGGTCTGCATGTAGGGCAGATGGTGATGGATGGAAAGGGTAGAATTTGGGTTTCTACCTATAACCGTCTCGACTGCATCAATCCGAACAGCATGAAGGTGGTGCAGGTGGCTAACTCTGATGTTGTCAACTATCTGATGGCAGACAGCAAGGGCAATATCTGGATGGGTGATAATACTTCGGTAACCTGTTATTATGCTGCCGGTTCTGTGCTGGGTAACAGTTTCCCTTCCAAGACATGGCAGATTGGCGGTAAGGTGAGTACCATGTGCGATGTAGAAGGCAAGATATGGGTAGTATCGGGCAATGAATGCTGCGTAATCGACCCACAGGGCGAGAGCCAGCGCTTCGTGATTCCTTCTATCGTGCCGCTTACCATCTGTTACAGCAGGCAGACTCATCAGGTAATGATGGGTGGCAATGACGGCTATGTAGCAATCAGTTCTGATGTTGCGCAGAAGCCTAAGCAGTTTACCCGCCTGATGCTGGCGGGAATCATCGTGAACGGAGAGGCTCGTGAGGAGCGTGGAGAAATCCTGAAACTGAAGAGTGATGAGAACAACTTCACCCTGCAGCTCACCGACCTTCCTTTTGCCGACCATCCTTCAGCTGTTTACGCTTATCAGCTCGAAGGTAGCGACCACGACTGGCATTATCTGAACTCCGGCAATATCGATATCACCTATAATGGTTTATCTTATGGCGATTATCATCTTACGGTCCATGCCGTGGATGGTGAGGGCAAGATAGCCGCCGAGGTTTATTCGCTCGATATCTCCGTCCTGCCACCTTGGTATCTCTCCTGGTGGTGCAAACTCTTCTATGTTACAGCGCTCATCGTGTTTGTGGCATGGCTGGTAAGCTGGTATTTCCTGCGTAAGGAACTGGCTGATGCCCAGAAGCAGAAGGCTGAGGTGTTGGAACAGGTACAGATGCGTATGGACTTCTTCAACCGTCTGACGGAAGATTTGAAGGCTGCCGTAGCTCATCATTCGTTCGATGAGGTAACCGATCTGATGGTCCGCTATCTGAATGTGAAGATACCGAAGGAGCCATCATCTGTTGCCACCGTGTTATCCGCTTCGCCAGTATCTGAGCCTGAGTCATCATCTTCTGAACCTGCTCCTGCACTCTCTGAGTCTTCTGAAGAGGAAAAGAAGGGAGTAGACGTCAGCGAATTGGAGCCGGCAGATAAGCGTCTGCTCGAAGAAATCAATGAAGCGATAGAGAAGCACATGATCGATTCCGACTTCAATGTTTCGATGTTGCAGGATGTGATAGGCATTGGTGGCAAGCAGTTGTATCGCAAGACGAAGGCGATAACGGGTCGTACGCCTGTAGAGTATATTCGTGAGATGCGTATGAGTCGTGCTGCCGAGCTCCTGAGCCAGGGCAAGTTCAGTGTTTCCGAGGTGATGTATACCGTTGGTTTCTCTAATAGCAGCTATTTCTCCAAATGCTTCTCCAAGGAGTATGGCATGACTCCTACGGAATACATGAAGGTGAAGAGATAAATAAATGATGTGCTTCCGTTTGCCTATAGATATGGCTGTGTCAGCTTACTGAACTGCTTGTGTAAGCTGACAGAGCTACTTGCGTCAGCTTATAGAGCTATCTGCATCTGCTGATAGAGCCACTTGAGTTAGCTGACTGAGCCACTTGAGTTAGCTGACTGAGCCACTTGAGTTAGCTGATTGAGCTACTTGAGTTAGCTGACTGAGCTACTTGATTTAGCTGACTGAACTATATCAGTATTCTGTAGCATTACATGTGTATTGTTTTCTCTAACTTAATGTCACATTTGCCACACTTGTACTTAACTCTTTGATTATGAACGAATAACGGGTGGCAATAAGGGGTGTTTTTATTGTCACTTTATTGCCACCTATTACCACTTTTTGCATAAAATCGTAAGCGGCTCCGCATTTATACCTTGCCCTTTATCGTAAAAGTTCTTACCTTTGCACCATAATTTTAAAAGCAAC
>ERZ869983.244-NODE-244-length-18781-cov-4.666702_pt1 | contig 18781 bp, 18 predicted proteins | sample MGYA00521106_ERZ869983 | MGnify/ENA primary metagenome ERZ869983 (study PRJEB32232, sample SAMN07284972) | human gut metagenome | biome: human-associated habitat; material: feces | host: Homo sapiens | place: Tanzania | collected 2014-04-05 ...
CAAAATTATCAATAAAATCCCAGCATTTAAAGTAAGCATCCCTTGCGGTTTCAAGTGCATTTAAGCCGGTAGCGGGATTTTTTACTTCCTCAGAATAATATTGAAACGTAAAGTTTTCAAAATTTTCTACTTCTAAGATTTCGCGGATATTTGACTGTGTATAAAGTAAGTCAACAGCCGCCTTGCGAAAACAGGAACATTTCTGATTGTCGACATATCCGGTATCCTTACAGTGTGGACAGTCATAGTGAAGTTCCAGATAATCAGCGGGAAAACCGTTTCTAAGAAGCAGTGTCCTGCGTTCTTGGGAGAGTATTTCAATTTCATCAGAAAGATTGAAATCTGCTGATGAAGAGGGCATAAGAAGAGCCCTGGCTTTTTTTAAACTAAGGGATGCAATTTCGTTGTCAATCTCCTGAAGCCTGGGAATCCTTTTATAAGCAATCCGGATACGGTCTCGCTGTTCATGTTTATGTTTTAATTGTTTCTGGTTGTATTGGCGCATGAGCGCGTCGTATTGTGAGTTATTTAGTGACACAGTTTTTCCTCTTTTTATTTGTTCAACAGTAGCTTTTCAAGTTCATTAACATTATACGCACGCTGATGAAAGTTATTGAATTTATTGCGGGAGGCAGATGACTGAGCACGGGAAGCCGGAGCCTCGTTTTTTGCAGCCTTTGCCTGTTTATGAGAATCTTCCAGCTTTTCCACGTCGGCAACATCATGAACATCTCTTTTCTGCCAGCTTCTTAAAATCGAGTCGGCATAAGGGAAATTTGGCTGACCGGTTGCCATGACTGCCTTGCTGCAGGCAAGGGAAATAATTTCAAGAGAAAATCCAAGTTCGTCAAGCCATACATTCATGTAGCGGATTTCTTCATCAATCGGATTCCGGTTTTTAATCCCAAAAGCGCGCAGAATCGCAAAGTAATTTTTGTTGTATGCAGTGGTTGCCGCCTTTGCCTGTTCAATAGTTGTGATATTCTGGTCAGCCCAGGAAAGTGCTACGGTTTCTATGTAGCGGATGCTGGTACTTCCTTTAGAAACACAGTATTCAATTAAGTATTCCATAAGGTCAGATGAAAAGTGAAGTCCATCATAAAAATATAAGAGCTTGTTAATTTCAACCGGAGAAAGTGTCTTGCCAAGATACTGCTCCGCAATAAAAAGTATCTGGGTCACTTCTTCTTTTTCAGTTAACGCTCTGATTTTTTCTGCCGACAAAGCAGAAGGTTTAGCAGGTGTATTCGAAATTGAAGCATCTTCGGATTCAGCAAGTGTTTGGGCAGAAGTTGAAGTAGCAGATTCTGCTTTCAGCGAATCCTGTGGAAGATTTGCGCCCACAGGAAGCAGACGGACACTGCTTAAATTGCCCTGTTCATCTAATTTTAAATCAAGAACTCCTGATTTATGCCAGTATTTTAATGCCCTGAGCACATCATTTTCCGTACAATTAAAAGTGTCGGCAATCGATGACAGCTCAAGTGAAGCGGAAACGCCGGTGGCATTTCGTAAGAGATAAAGATAAACCTTAACGAATTCCCCGTTTGCCTGTGGCATACAGACGTCGAGGAAATAGTTGGAGATTAAAGTGTAATCTCCGGGAAAATCATTACAGAGTGTAAACTGTCCCATTTCCAACATCCTTTTCTAATCAATCTATGTCCAAACTCAGTATAACATAGAATTTTTGAAAAGAGAATAAGCATTTTTTGACAAAAAAACCTGCAGGCATTTCCTTAAATTAGATATTAGGAATGCCTGCAGAGCATATAAATTTTTACATCCCGAGCAGATGTTCTCCGATTTTATAAACATCGCCGGCGCCCATTGTAATTAATAAGTCCTGCGGTACACAGTTTTCCAGAAGGAAATCTTCGATTTCATCAAAAGTAGAGAAATAATGAGCATCTGTTCCGAGTAAGGAAATTTTTTCCTGAAGGTCCTTGGAAGAAATTCCCAGTGTATCTGTTTCTCGTGCAGCATAGATATCCGCAAGCACAACTTTATCTGCAAGGCTTAATGCCTGGGCAAACTCATCCATCAGTGCTTTTGTTCTGGTATAGGTATGAGGCTGGAATACACACCAGATTGTTTTATGTGGATAGTTTTTTGCAGTGCGCAGTGTTGCGGCAATCTCTGTCGGATGATGTGCATAGTCATCAATAACGGTAACGCCTCCCACTTTTCCTTTATACTGGAAACGACGGTCTGTTCCTCCAAAATGCAGGAGACCTTTCTGAATAGATTCCAGGGAAAGACCAAGTTTTCTTCCCAGTGCAATGGCAGACAATGCATTTGAGACATTGTGGATGCCGGGAACGGAAAGTGAAAAATGACCAAGTAAAGTACCTTTTTCCATACAGTCGAAGGAAGCGTGTGCAGTTCCATCAAATTCAATATTTGCAGCAGTGTAATCTGCATCCTGTTCCAGAGCATAAGAAATAATTTCGCATGGTAAATCCTTTGTGATTTCGGCAACATTTGGAATATCCTGATTGATAATTAAAGTTCCGTCTTTCGGAAGTCTTTCGGCAAATAAGCGGAAAGAATGACGAATATCATCAATATCTTTAAAGAAATCCAGATGGTCTGCATCGATATTTAAGATAATGCTGATTTTCGGGAAAAAGCTTAAAAAGCTGTTCGTATATTCACAGGCTTCTGTGACAAAAGTTTCGGATTCGCCAACACGGATATTTCCATGGATTGCAGGTAAGATTCCTCCAACGGAAATAGTAGGGTCAGCGTCTGCTTCTAAGAGAATATGGGAAATCATGGAAGTTGTAGTTGTCTTTCCATGTGTTCCGGAAACGGCAATCGGAGTTTCATAGTTGCGCATAATCTGACCAAGCAGTTCTGCTCTTGTGAGCATTGGAATCTGTTTTTCTTTTGCACAGGCAAATTCCGGATTATCCGGATGAATCGCAGCTGTGTAAATAACGAGTTCAATATCATCTGTGATATTAGAAGCACGCTGTCCGATATAGACTTTTGCTCCCAGACTTTCCAAGTGCGTTACAAGGTCAGAAGGTTTGGCGTCCGAACCGGAAATTTTAAAATCTTCTTTTAGAAGGATTTCGGCAAGACCACTCATGCTGATTCCGCCGATACCGATAAAATGAATGTGTAATGGTTTATTAAAATCTATTTCATACATAAGGCAGCAAGTTCCTTTCTATTCTATTTTAATCTATCTTATTTACTTAACTGTTACATCTTTCAATAGTTCATTATACATAAAAAAAATGGGAATGAAAACCCTTTCTTAATCGAAATGTTAGGGACAAGTAAAATGTCACAAAAACAATGGAAAAGTCGAAAAAAAATTGTTAAAAATGTTCACAATTTTGATTTGGTGTGGTATAATAAAAGAATCATAAATATATACAAGAGGTGATTACATGATTAAGAAAGAGATGATTGCCATGCTGCTTGCGGGTGGACAGGGCAGCCGTTTGGGTGTACTGACTGCAAAGGTAGCAAAACCGGCAGTTTCATTTGGAGGAAAGTATAGAATTATAGATTTCCCGCTCAGTAACTGTATTAATTCAGGCGTAGATACAGTCGGAGTACTGACACAGTATCAGCCACTCCGCTTAAATACACATATTGGAATTGGTATTCCGTGGGATTTGGATAAAAATGTAGGTGGTGTTTCCATTCTTCCGCCTTATGAGAAGAAAACAGATACAGAATGGTATACAGGAACAGCAAACGCAATTTACCAGAATATGGCATATATGGAAACTTATAATCCGGATTATGTGTTAATCCTTGGTGGTGACCATATTTATAAAATGGATTACGAAGTAATGCTCGATTTCCATAAAGCAAATAAAGCAGATGTGACGGTAGCTTGTATGCCGGTTCCGTGGGAAGAAGCAAGCCGCTTTGGTCTGGCAATTACAGACGAAACTGGACGCATCACAGAATTTGAAGAAAAACCGGAAAATCCAAAGAGCAATCTTGCATCTATGGGTATTTACATATTCAGCTGGCCAGTATTAAAAGAAGCTTTGCTGGCATTAAAAGATCAGCCGGGCTGTGATTTTGGTAAACATGTGCTTCCGTACTGCAAAGAAAAAGACCAGCGTCTGTTTGCGTATGAATACAATGGCTACTGGAAAGATGTAGGTACACTTGGTTCTTACTGGGAAGCAAATATGGAACTGATTGATATCATTCCTGAATTTAATTTATACGAAGAATTTTGGAAAATCTATACAAAAACAGATATTATTCCGCCTCAGTACATTTCAGCAGAAGCTGTTGTAGACAGAAGTATCATCGGTGAAGGCGGTGAAATCCACGGTGAAGTTTACAACTCTGTTATCGGACCTGGTGTAGTGATTAAAAAAGGCAGTGTAGTGCGTGATTCTATCATTATGAAACAGTCCTTTATCGGAGAAAATGTAACAATTGATAAGGCAATCATCGCAGAAAATGTTACAGTTGGAAATAACGTAGTAATGGGTGTTGGAGAAGACGTTCCAAATAAAGAAAAACCAAGTGTATACTCTTTTGGTTTAGTAACAATTGGAGAAAATTCTGTTATTCCGGCAGATGTAAAAATCGGAGTTAACACAGCGATTGTCGGAGAGACAACACCGGAGGATTATCCGGATGGAGAACTTGCAAGTGGAGAAACTTTAAATAAGGAAGGTGAGACAGCATGAGAGCAATAGGAATTATTCTTGCCGGCGGCAATAACAATAAAATGAAAGAATTATCAAACAAACGAGCAATAGCAGCAATGCCTGTTGCCGGAAGTTTCCGCAGTATCGACTTTGCGCTTAGTAATATGTCGAACTCCCGTATTCAGAAAGTAGCAGTTTTAACACAGTATAATGCACGTTCTTTAAATGAACATTTAAGTTCTTCAAAATGGTGGGACTTTGGTAGAAAGCAGGGGGGCTTATATACATTCCCGCCAACCATTACTGCAGATAATAACTTCTGGTACAGAGGAACTGCCGATGCAATGGCTCAGAACTTAAATTTCTTAAAAAACAGCCATGAACCTTATGTTGTAATCGCTTCCGGTGATTGTGTTTATAAAATGGATTTCAATAAAGTTCTGGAATTCCATATTGCAAAACGAGCAGATGTTACCGTTGTATGTACAGATGTTCCGGCTGATGAAGCAACCAGATTTGGCTGTATCAAAATGAATGAAGACAGCAGAATTCAGGAATTTGAAGAAAAACCGATGGTAACACATACCAATACGGTTTCTACCGGTATCTATGTTGTCAGAAGACGTCAGTTAATCGAACTGCTTGAAAAATGCCAGGAAGAAGACAGATATGATTTCGTAAAAGATATTCTGATTCGTTATAAAGAATTAAAGAGAATCTATGGATATAAGATTAATACATACTGGAGCAATATCTCCACTGTAGATGCTTATTATAGAACAAATATGGACTTCCTGAAACCGGAAGTCAGAGATTACTTCTTTAATCAGTATCCATCCATTCAGTCTAAGATTGATGATTTACCACCGGCAAAATACAATCCGGGTTCACAGGTGAAAAACAGCCTGATTTCCAGTGGATGTATCATTAACGGACAGGTGGAAAATTCTATCTTATTTAAAAAAGTATTTGTGGGTAATAATTGTGTAATCAAAAACTCTATCATCTTAAATGATGTTTATTTAGGTGATAACACACACATTGAAAACTGTATTGTGGAAAGTCGTGATACCATTCGTGCAAATTCTTACTATTGCGGAGAAGAAGGCATCAAGATTGTAATTGAGAAAAACGAAAGATATGTATTGTAATGACTAAGCAGGTTTTTACAAAATAAAAGATACAAAAATCGGACTTATAAAGAGGGCTTTTTGAGAAGGCTATGAAAGGGGAAGGGTTTATTATGAACATCACAGATGTAAGAGTAAGAAGAGTTGCAAAAGAAGGTAAAATGAAGGCAGTTGTATCCATCACAATTGATGAAGAATTTGTAGTACATGACATCAAGGTAATTGAGGGTGAAAAAGGACTGTTTATCGCAATGCCGAGCAGAAAAGCAACAGATGGCGAATATAGAGATATCGCTCATCCGATTAACTCTGAAACACGTGAAAAAATCCAGGGAATTATTCTTCAGAAATATGAGCAGGTGCTTGCAGAAGAACCTGTGGAAGCAGAACAGCCTGCAGAATAAAAAGAATAAGAGCGAAAATGAAATGAAACGGTATGTCTGTAGTTGCAGGCATACCGTTTTTGCTATATAATGCTTCAAAGAATAAATACTGTAAAGGAAATAAAACTATGATTGAACAACTGCCAAAGGCATTTTTAGAGCGTATGAAAGTCATGCTTGGGGAAGAATACGAAGATTTTTTAAAAAGTTATGAAGCTCCCCGCCAGTTTGGTCTGCGTGTCAATACGCTGAAAATATCTGTAGAAGAATTTTTAAAACAGTCTCCATTTCATCTGACTAAAGTTCCGTGGACAGAGAATGGATTTTATTATGAAGAAGCTGACCGTCCTGCAAGGCATCCCTACTATGCCTCCGGACTTTATTATCTTCAAGAGCCGAGTGCAATGGCGCCTGCTGCTATTTTACCGGTTGAGCCGGGGGACTATGTATTGGATTTATGTGCTGCACCGGGCGGAAAGGCGACGGAACTTGGCGCATGCTTAAAAGGGCAGGGCATGCTGGTTGCAAATGAAATCAGTGCTTCAAGAGCAAAAGCTCTGCTTAGAAATATTGAACTTTGTGGGATTAAAAATTCGTTTATCACAAATGAAGTTCCAAAAAATCTAGCCCGTGTGATGCCGGAATTTTTTGATAAAGTCTTAGTCGATGCGCCATGTTCGGGAGAGGGAATGTTCCGAAAAGATATGGACGTTGCAAAAACATGGGATGAGAGCCGTCCGGAATTTTTTGCCAATCTGCAAAGAGAAATCGTTTCAAATGCGATTTCCATGTTAAAACCAGGTGGACTTATGCTGTATTCCACCTGCACCTTTGCACCAATCGAAAATGAAGGAACAATTTCTTATATTCTTGAAAATTTCCCGGAGATGGAACTTTTGGAGATTCCGGCTTATGAAGGATTTTCAGAGGGGAATCCAGACTGGGGAAATGGAGATGAAGACTTAAAAAGATGTGTGCGTATTTTCCCGCATAAGATGGCAGGAGAAGGGCATTTTATTGCATTGTTAAAGAAAAAAGGAATTCTGTATCCATCCAAGTCCGATGTGGCAGTTCAGAAACCGGAAAAAGAAGCATGGAAATTATTAAATGAATTCTGGGCGCCAATGGAACTTCCATTTGAAAAAGAACGGATTGAAATCCGCAATCAAAATGTGTACTATCTGCCGCCGGCATCCAATCACTATAAAGGAATCCATTTTGTACGAAACGGTTTATTCTTAGGAGAATTAAAGAAGAACCGTTTTGAACCATCCGAACCACTGGCACTTGCGCTCTCACAGGAACAATTTCCTGCAATTCTGAATCTTTCGAGTGAAGATGAACGAGTTACACGCTATTTAAGAGGAGAGACACTTCTAATCGAAGAAGGAGAAGCGAAAGTAAAAAAAGGCTGGCAGTTAGTATGTGTGGATGGGCATCCGCTTGGGTTTGGAAAACTGGTGAATCAGACCTTGAAAAATAAATACCCGGCAGGGTGGAGAAGAAATTCGTAAAGAGATTAAAAAAGGATTGGAAATTGAATGCTTGTCTGCGTTCAATTTCCAATCCTTAAAAAATAAAAGAAAAACGGTACGACATTTCTGCCATACCGTTTCACCGTTTCTTTGTTGAAGTCGAAGCGACGTGATTCGAACACGCGACCTCTGCGTCCCGAACGCAGCGCTCTACCAAACTGAGCCACGCTTCGTTAAAATGTTTTTCACATTCAACATTTGCAATTATACTGGAATTGAATCAAATTGTCAATAAAAAAATGAAAAATTTTAAATTTTTTTTCATATACTTTTGACACTTACATCATATACTTTTAAAGAACAAATTTTTTGGAGAATTACATGTCTGGATATCGACGATTTGTTGCTTATGTATATGAATATGAGGGAAGAAAAAAAGGAAATGGAAAAGGATTTGTAAAAGTTGAAGTTCGGGATGGAGTCTGCCGGATGCAGTTTCGGCTTTCGGGCATTTATGGACAGAAAGTTCTTCCGTGTAAAATTTATGGATATGTAAGAGAGGAAGAAAAACAGGAATGTGAAGCAGTTTATCTTGGAACTTGCGATTTGGCAGGAGAAATCATTGCATTTTCACTGGAGTTGCCGGAGAAAAATGTTTCTGAAAGTAGATATTCAATCAATGATTTCAATGGAATGGTATTTTTAGCAGATGATGTGATGTATGGAACCGGCTGGGATGAAAATCCAGTGTGTCTGGATGAGATTCGATTTGAGAAGAATGAAGAGAGAGGAGAAGAGGCAGAGGAAGAATCAGAAACAGATTTAGAAGAAACAGGTTTAGAAGAGAACTCCGAAGAAGCAAAACTGGAAATACAGGAAAATCCATTTCCACCGACCCCAAGTATCCTAGAAGAAGTCGGAGAAGAATGTCAGGAAGAAATAATTGAAACAGGAGAAATAGAAGAAAAATTAGAGGAACCAGAAGAGCCGGAGGAATCAGGAGAGTTAGAAGAATCGGAAGAACCGGAAGAATCAAGTGAACTCGAAGAATCCTTCTACTGTCCATTTAAGGACGGCGAATTTGAACAGTGCGCAAAAATCGGTCTTTTGGATTATAATCAGCTAAATCCATGTGACCAGGGACTTTTAAATAATAATTTCCTGCGTTATGGATGGAGACGGTATAAACATGCCTTGATTGGAAAAGATACGAAGAGAAATTGTTACATACTTGGAGTGCCGGGAACGTATAACAGACAGGAAGCACTGATGGCGGGAATGTTTGGATTCCCTTATTTTAAAGAAGCAAAATGCGAAACAACCGAAATGTCGGCACAGGAAGTACAAGGACATTTCGGTTATTGGTATCGGTCAATCAATCCCCCTGATAGAAACAGAGGGAATCGTTCTTAATAGAATCTTTTGAAATTGTTCTAATTCGGCTCTTGTATAACTGGTGAATCCGGGATGAATCACATCCGGAGAATCACGGTATGCCTGTAAGAAATAGACCTGACATCCGGCAATCCACTTACCGATAGATTCAAAATCGGATTTGTCATGAAGTTCACGTACAACGGTGGTACGAAATTCGTAAGGAATCACATCAGAGAGCAAGAACTCAACAGATTCACAGATGGATGTTAAATCAATGTTTTTACAGCCAGATACTTTTGCATAAGATTCTTTGGAAGATTTAATATCCATTGCAACCATGTCAATCATTTGATTGTTCACTAATTTCTTTAAAATCCATGGATGACTGCCATTGGTATCAAGTTTAACTGGATAACCAAGTTCTTTGATTTTATCGATGAGCAAAAATAATTCTTTATCCGAAGTCGGCTCACCGCCTGTGATACAGACTCCCTCTAAAATCCCCTGACGCTTTTTTAAAACGGAAAGGACTTCTTCTGTGGAAATCACAGGCTGTTTATTTGGAGAGAGTACAAGAGAACTGTTCTGGCAAAATGGACAGCGGAAATTGCACCCGCCAAGGAAGATGGTGGATGCAATTTTTCCGGGATAATCTAAAAGAGTGGTTTTGTTAAATCCGTTGATTGGCATGGTGAGAATCCTTTCTTGTTTTAGGGATGATAATTCGGGCTAATTTCCGTGTCCCTCTTTTGAAAAACGTTCATTATATTCACTCAGAGGAATGAACGTGTCACTCTGCTTTGCCTGATTTGCATGATAAAAGAGAAAACCTGCACCAATCAGAATAAGCAAAATAGCTGCAAAAATTATGTTTCTGGTTTTTGTCATAGACATTCTCCTCTCTAAAATTTGAACGCAGATAAGCATTCTCCCGCTTCAAGTGCGCAGAGCGACTGCGTTCATGAGCAAGTAGCGAAGCGGATTGCGAATGTCCGCTTTACATCACGTTTTCTTATATCTAATAAAATTATACTATTTTATTAGAATGTGGTCAATAAAATAGATTTTTCGCTTGACCAAAAGCAGGAAGCACCGTATAATAGAAAAACATGGAGATGTACTCAAGTGGTCGTAAGAGGTCGCACTCGAAATGCGATAGGTCCTTCGTGGGCGCGTGGGTTCGACTCCCACCATCTCCGGTGAATGGCGGTATGACGAAAGTTGTACTGCCTTTTTTGTTGCGAAAAAATCCTTGTGAATAAAAAAAGTGCCGGCACATTTTCATGCACCGGCAAAGAGAGGGAGGGAAAAGAAAAATCTATATAAAAAGTTAACTTGCTTATTGGGCGAAGGCCGGCAGCCACAAAGTTGATTTCGTTCAAACCTTACTTTCGTAAAACCTAAACTGCGATGCAGCCGCTGTCTTCTTCATTTGATAATGCTAGTATATCCCAAAAATATGATAGAATTGTGTCCGTATCATAAACCTTTTCTGAAATTTTTAAACAGAGTATGAAAAAAATAAAAAGCAACCGGTTGCAATGAAAAAGCACTCTGTTGTATAATTCTAAATCATACAGAAATAGGATGCGGAGAATGAGAGACGAAGAAAAATTTATGAAAGAGGCCATTCGGCAGGCAAAAAAGGCGTATGCGCTTCGGGAAGTACCGATTGGCTGTGTGATTGTCTATGAGGGGAAGATTATTGCCCGTGGTTACAATCGAAGAAATACAGATAAAAATACCACTTCTCATGCGGAAATCAATGCAATTCGAAAAGCAAGTAAAAAATTAGGTGACTGGAGACTGGAGGGCTGTACGTTATATGTGACCCTTGAACCATGCCAGATGTGTGCTGGAGCAATTGTGCAGGCAAGAATTGATAAAGTTGTGATTGGAAGCATGAATCCAAAAGCAGGCTGTGCAGGTTCGGTCTTGAATCTTTTGGAGATGGATGGATTTAATCATAAGGTAGAAGTGGAAAGAGGGGTTCTTGAAGAAGAATGCAGTACTATGCTGAGTGGATTTTTTAAAGAACTAAGAATGGAAAAGGCAAAAGCGAAAGCAAAAGCAAAGGAGCTGGAAGAAAATGAAAAAACAGGAATTTAAAGAACTGGTAGCAAAAGGAAAAGTGGTATTAGATGGAGCAACAGGCTCTAACTTGATGAAAGCAGGGATGCCAAGAGGTGTGTGTTCGGAAGCATGGATTTATGAAAATCCACAGGCATTAATAGAATTACAGAAAGCCTATGCAGAGGCAGGTTCTGATATTATTTATGCGCCGACATTTTCTGCAAACAGAATCAGTCTGGCAAACCATGGATTAGAGGATAAAGTAGAAGAGTTAAATCGAGGTCTTGTAAAAATTACAAAAGATGCAGTGGGAGACAAATGTCTTGTGGCAGGAGATTTGACAACGACAGGAAAGCAGGAAATTGCTTATGAAGAGCTTTTAGAGGCTTATACCGAGCAGATTCGTGTCTTAAATGACGCAGGAGTGGATTTACTCGTTGCAGAAACCATGCTTGGAGTTACAGAAGTAATGGCAGTATTAGATGCGGCAGCAGCAGTCTGTGACCTTCCGGTTATGTGCACTCTTACGGTAGAATCCGATGGAAGTCTGTTCTTTGGCGGAGATATTTATGAGGCAGTGGAAAGTCTGGAACAGATGGGCGCAGATGCAGTTGGAATCAACTGTTCGACTGGGCCGGACCAGTTAGTGTCAGTTGTGGAAAATATCAGAAAACGAGTACAGATTCCGGTGATAGTAAAACCAAATGCCGGTATGCCGTCAATTGATGAAAAAGGAAATGCGGTTTATTCCATGGGAGCAGAAGCATTTGCAGAGAACATGAAAGTGCTGATGGATGCAGGTGCAGATATTGTGGGCGGATGTTGTGGAACAACGCCGGAGTTTATCCAGGCATTGAAAAAAGAAATCTAAAAAAGAGATCTAAAAAAGAAAAATGATAATCAGGTAAAAAGACACTTCCGGAAAGATTCATTTCTGGAAGCGTTTTTTTATATAAAAGCAAATTCCAATAAAAGTAAAGGCACAAAGGACAAGTTTTCCTGCCTGACTATAAGAATGAAAATATTGAGCTATTTTCTGCCAGGAAGCACCGGCAATTGCTCCAAGTGTGACAAGTATGGTATTCCAGATGAAGCTTCCAAGGGTAGTCAGAATAAAAAATTTAGAAAAATGCATGTGCGCTATGCCCGCCGGAATCGAAATCAGACTTCTTACAATTGGGATAAACCGGCAGAAAAAGACGGTATAATTTCCTTTACTGTCGAACCATTCTACTGCGTGTGAGACATCTTCTTTTTTAAAATGGAGTAATTTTCCGATTCTTCCATTTACAGCTGCCTCAAGTTTTGAGACGGGAACAAGGCTTCCAATTTGATAGAGCACAACTGCGCCAAGGACACTGCCAATCGTAGAAGAAAGAATCACACCAATTAGATTCATCTTTGTATAAGTCGTTAAAAATCCACCGAAGGTCAAAATAACTTCGGATGGAATCGGAGGAAACAGATTTTCAATCAGAATTAAAAGGGCAATTCCAAGATATCCGTAATGGTCCATAATAGAAATCATCCAAGATTGCAATAAAAAAAACCTCCCCTGCGGTCATACATAGATTCAGAATCAGTTGAAATCTGTATTATTGTATGACAATGCAGAGAAGGTTATACTATTCTTTTTTCACCGTGCACCGCCCATCGAGACTCCTTCACGGACGTTACCTCTACAGTTAACTCAGCCCAGGCACCCTCACGGCACACAGGGGATTCTGCTTAGTGCTGCTTCATTCCTGACCTGACACGGTTCACAGAGTCCTGTTGCGTGAGACCCAAACGTCAACGCCACTTATAGAGGGCAGCTCCGCAAAGCAAGCCCCTCCGTTTGGCAACACCCCTGCTGTAGCGGATTGCAGGTACAGGGCACCGCTAACTCCCCGGCTGCACGGTGATACCAGTATATCGGTTTTTGGCAGGTTTGTCAATGTAAAAAAGAAAAGCAGAGAGAACTTTTTGGAAAATTTCAAGAAAGTGGGAATAAATTAGTAATGGGAGGATAAAGGTATGTGCGCAAAACTTTTGTTATTACTATTACTTGAGATTTTTTCGGCAGGATTTTCTAAAGAAGAAACAGTCAGAGAAGATGCAGAGATTCCGGAATTTATTGTGACGGAACAGGAATTTCCGAAGTTTAATGACTTAAAAGCAAAAGAGAGTAAAAGTCAGGTGTTTTCTATCTGGAATCAGACAGAAGAAACAGAGAGTTATTATTTTTTTGGACAGGCACCGGATGATATTGAGATTGAACTAAAAAAGAAAGGGGACTTATTTTATAAGGGGAAAATGCCCGGAAAAAAAATAAAACTGACAACGTTAAATCCAGGGGAAAATATGGTGTTTGAGATAACCGTTTTAAAAGAAAAAAATGAATCGGGAGAGGTGGAACTGTTTTTTCAAAATTCGCATTGTGATAAAAAATAAATTAGTATATAATAAAAAATGACAAGGTCAAAATCTCAAAATGCCATTCGTATGAATACGATAAGGTGTTTGAAAGTAAGACTTGTAAAAACACAAGATGGGATGTGATGAATCTATGAAGAGAATTGGTCTGCTGACAAGCGGTGGTGACTGTCAGGCATTAAATGCTACAATGCGTGGTGTAGTAAAAGGTTTATTCAATAATTTAGAGGATTTGGAAGTTTATGGATTTGATGATGGCTATAAAGGGCTTATCTACGGAAATTACAGAATGCTTTCTGCGAAGGACTTTTCAGGAATTTTAACACGAGGCGGAACGATACTTGGAACATCACGTCAGCCGTTTAAACTGATGAGAGTGCCGGATGCAAATGGACTGGATAAAGTAGAAGCGATGAAACAGACTTATCATAAACTTCGTCTGGACTGTCTGGTTATTCTTGGAGGAAACGGTACACAAAAAACAGCAAACCTGTTAAGGGAAGAAGGACTGAATATTATTCATCTTCCGAAAACCATTGACAATGATATCTGGGGAACCGATATGACATTTGGTTTTCAAAGTGCAGTCAATATTGCGACGGATGCAATTGACTGTATTCACACAACAGCCGCATCCCACAGCCGTATCTTTATCGTAGAAGTTATGGGACACAAGGTAGGCTGGCTGACCCTTCATGCCGGAATTGCAGGTGGAGCAGATATTATTCTGATTCCTGAGATTCCTTATGATATTCAAAAAATCGCTGAGGCAGTAAAAAATCGAAGTCGTTCTGGAAAGGGATTTACCATTCTTGCTGTGGCGGAGGGTGCAATTTCAAAAGAAGATGCAGCACTTCCGAAGAAAGAATTAAAAAAGAAACAGGAAGAAGAAAAGAAAGTTTATCCGTCGGTTGCGTATAAACTGGAAGCAGAACTGAAAAAGGAACTGGATTTAGACATTCGTATCACAATTCCAGGTCATACACAAAGAGGAGGAAGTCCGTGTCCTTATGACCGTGTGCTTTCAACACGTATGGGTTCTGCAGCGGCAGGATTGATTCTGAAAGAGGAATATGGCTATATGGTAGGAATTGTAAACGGAAAAATCAAAAAAGTTCCGCTTGCAGACTGTGCCGGAAAATTAAAAATGGTTTCTCCGGATGACCAGTTAGTTAAAGCTGCAAAACGAATCGGAATCAGCTTTGGAGATTAATCGAATTAAGCAGTCAAGCGGACTAAAAATATCCGCTTGACAAGTATGCATCATTTGCATGGAAAAGCAAGAAAACAGGAGAAAAATTAAAATGAGCTATGTTGCTCTGTATCGTAAGTTCCGACCGCAAAACTTTGAGGACGTAAAGGGACAGGAACACATTGTAACTACATTAAAAAATCAGATAAAGGCAGATCGTATCGGTCATGCCTATCTGTTTTGTGGAACCAGAGGTACCGGTAAAACCACAATTGCAAAAATTTTAGCAAAAGCGGTAAACTGTGAGCATCCGGTAGACGGAAGTCCCTGTAATGAATGTGAAACCTGCAAAGCGATTTCGGCCGGTACTTCTATGAATGTAATTGAAATTGATGCCGCATCGAATAACGGTGTCGATAATATTCGTGAGATTCGTGAAGAAGTGGCATATCGTCCGACCGAGGGCCGTTATAAAGTATACATCATTGATGAGGTTCATATGTTGTCAACCGGAGCATTTAATGCTCTTTTAAAGACGCTGGAAGAACCTCCTTCTTATGTTATCTTTATTCTGGCAACAACCGAAGCACATAAAATTCCAATCACCATTTTATCAAGATGCCAGCGCTATGATTTCAGGAGAATTACGGTTGATACGATTGCTGACAGACTGAGTGAGCTGATGGAAAAAGAAGGTACGGAAGTTGAAGAAAAAGCAATCCGCTATATTGCAAAAGCAGCAGATGGCTCGATGCGAGATGCTTTATCTTTATTGGACCAGTGTATTGCATTTTATCTGGGCGAAAAGCTGACGTATGAAAAAGCACTCGATGTGCTGGGTGCAGTAGACATGGAAGTATTCAGTGAACTGTTACGAAAGGTGTTAGCACAGGATACCGCAGGCTCAATTAAAACACTGGAAGAGTTGATTGTGCAGGGAAGAGAACTGGGACAGTTTGTAAACGATTTTGTGTGGTATATGAGAAATCTGTTGTTGGTAAAAACTTCTGATGTACCGGAAGACGCTGTGGATGTCTCAGCAGAAAATCTGGAACGTTTAAAAGAAGAGAGTGAAATGCTTGACACGGAGACGCTGATGCGTTATATTCGTGTTTTCTCGGAACTTTCCAATCAGATTCGATATGCGTCCCAAAAGCGTGTACTGGTTGAGATTGCACTGATTAAATTATGCCAGCCGGTGATGGAGACAAATCTGGATTCTTTATTTGACCGGATTCGTGTACTCGAAGAAAAGATGGAAAAAGGGATTCCGGTCTTGATGGAGTCTCAAAAAGCGAGTACTCGGGCACTGCCGCAGCCGGAACTGTTTGGCGAAGAGTCACAAGACCAGGAAGCAGTAAAACCACAAAAAGCAGCACCGGAAGATTTGCAGTATATTCAGAAAAACTGGACTGCAATTGTAAGAGAAACAAGTGGTCTGTTAAAACAGATGTTAAAAGAAGCTACACCAAAGTATAATGCAAACAGTGATGAGCCAATTCTTTATATTGAATTTCACAATTTTCAGGCGGAAATCTGTACCAAAAATCCAGATACCATTCCGCTTCTGAAAAAAATTATTCGAGAAAAAACAGGAAAAGAAGTAGAAATTCAGTTTGTGATTACGGATACGGATTTAAAAGGTCCGGCAGGACTTGCACCGATTTCGGTAGATGAACTGATTGAACAAAGCATCCAGATGGATGTCGTAGTAGAAGATATGAGTGATGACGAGGAGGATCTATAATGGCAAAAAGAGGTGGATTTCCGGGAATGGGTATGCCTGGAAACATGAATAACTTAATGAAACAGGCACAGAAAATGCAGCGTCAGGCAGAAGAAAACCAGAAAGCCCTGGAAGAAAAAGAATTTACAGCAAAAGCTGGCGGTGGTGCAGTAGAAGTAACAATTTCCGGAAAAAAAGAAGTGACAAAAGTAAAACTTGCAGAAGAAGTAGTAGACCCGGATGATATTGAAATGTTGGAAGATTTGATTGTAGCAGCAACCAATGAAGCATTAAGAAAAGTAGAGCAGGAATCTGCTGCAATGATGTCCAAACTGACAGGTGGTCTTGGCGGACTTGGTGGCGGACTGTTCTAAGTTTTAGATACTCTGGTAACTTAGTTGCCGAGTAGTTCACGAAAATCAAAAGACAGAGGAATTAAATTGGAATATTACAGCAGTCATATTAACAAATTGATAGAAGAATTTTCCAGACTTCCTGGAATCGGAGCAAAATCTGCCCAGCGTCTGGCATTTCATATTTTGAATCTGCCGAAAGAACAGGTGGAAGAACTCTCTTCAGCAATTGTGGATGCAAAAGCCAATGTCTGTTATTGTAAGGAATGTTATACCTTAACTGACCAGGAAATCTGTCCGATTTGCAGGAATGAAAAACGCAATCATCATATTATTATGGTGGTTGAAAATACAAGAGATTTGGCAGCTTATGAAAAGACCGGAAAATTTGACGGGGTATATCATGTGCTTCATGGCGCTATTTCTCCCATGCTTGGAATCGGACCGGATGACATTAAGTTAAAAGAGCTGCTTCAGCGTCTTACAAGAGAAGAAATTGAAGAGGTTATTATTGCCACAAATTCAAGTGTAGAGGGAGAGACAACGGCAATGTATCTGAGTAAGCTGATTAAGCCGACCGGAATCAAAGTCAGTCGGATTGCAAGCGGTGTGCCGGTAGGCGGAGACTTGGAATACATTGACGAAGTAACTCTTTTGCGGGCACTTGAGGGCAGAGTGGAATTGTAGGGGTGTAATTTTATGAGAAAAAAAGTTACATCAACAGATATCGCAAAAAAAGCCGGTGTCTCTCAGGCAACGGTTTCGATGGTATTAAATCATAAATATAATGTTTCTTTTTCAAAAGAAACAGTGGAAAAAATTGAGCGGATTGCTAAGGAAATGGGATATACAATCCCAAAACGGCGTCAAAGAAAGGACAGCCGGAATGGGAAGCTGATTATTGTACTTTGCCCAACCCTTACCAATCCGTATTATGTCATGCTGCTTCAGGGAATTGAGGCAGTGGCGAAAGAAGAGGGATACAGTGTTTTTACCTGTAATACACAAAGAGAATTGAAACTCGAAGAACAATATCTCAAGCTGATGTCGAGTGTAGACCCTGCAGGCATTATATATACCTGTAATCCAAGTTCTGTATTTATGGAACAGGTGGGCGAGATTGCAAAGAAAATCCCGCTTGTAATTATCAGTAACAGGGAGAAAGTACAGGTTGATGCAATTAATCAGGATAATACAAAAGTAGGACGTTTGATGGCAAGGCATCTTTTGGATTATGGCCACAGAGATGTTGCATTTATCACACCTCCGCTTACCCAGCGTCAGAAGCAGCGTTCCAAACGGGTACAGGGATTTGTACAGGAATATGAGCAGGCAGGGCTTGGAGACCGAGTTGTGATAAAAGCGGCCGATGCGTCTTTGGATGACCAGTTGCCAAGTCCGGATTCGGAATATAAGATGGGATATAATCTGACAAAAGAACTTCTTGCAGAATATGATAATCTGACAGCAATTGCGGGATTAAATGATATGATGGCATTTGGAATCATGGATGCACTGCAGGAAGAAAAATATAAAATTCCGGGAGATATGTCTGTAATTGGATGTGATAATATCATCTTTTCGGGTATGTCTCATTTGTCGCTTACTACAATAGAACATTTCGTTCCATTAAAAGGCAGGGACGCATGTGATATTATTATCCGAAAAATTAAATCAGCAAAAGATACTTATGATGGAACAAAACCAATCAGTATTTATCATATCGAGTATGAACCCAAATTAATTGCCAGAAAAACCACCTCTTATGCACGGGAAAAAACGCGCGAAAGAGGTAGAGAAGAAAAGAAATATTAAATAAAATTAGAGAAACTATTAGTAATAAAAAAACAAAAAAAGGCTGTATATAGCAGAATGATTGTGAAATACAACCGAAAAAATATTAATAAAAAGCACATTTATAAATAAATAAAATCACTAATAATTTTTTTGTGACTTGCCCGTAAACGAATTATGAGGTAAACTATAATCAACAAATAAAACGAACGTTTCACGGGAG
>ERZ869983.245-NODE-245-length-18754-cov-7.679713_pt1 | contig 18754 bp, 29 predicted proteins | sample MGYA00521106_ERZ869983 | MGnify/ENA primary metagenome ERZ869983 (study PRJEB32232, sample SAMN07284972) | human gut metagenome | biome: human-associated habitat; material: feces | host: Homo sapiens | place: Tanzania | collected 2014-04-05 ...
CTTATAACCCATATCCTACTTGCCGGTTTCGATATGGGCGACTAAACCAACGGCTATGCATTTATTACGCCGCTGGTTGGTTAATCGTATTAGCCAAATCACCCCATGCATACTGCGAATTATTCAACAAAATGATTGTTCTCAGGATGGTTTTGTCTGCCTGAGTTAAATTCGAGATGCTGGTGTTGATTCCCAGATTGTATAATTCCTGCTGCATATTGGCATTACGGATATTAATACCGTATTTATCCATTGCGCGAGACATACCCGTAAGACCGGATGCCATATCTTGCCATACATCCTCAAAGTCCATATTTCGGACAGATGCAAGGTCAGCACCAACCATGGTCAGAGCATTTGACAGCTTCAATGCAGTTTCAGATGTATCTCCCATAGAGGATGCCATCTGTGCAAACGTTGCCTGATACTGCATGGTTTTTTCCGGGTCAAGTCCAAGACTGGCAGTATTTATTCTGGTAAGATCACCGGAATCCGAAATCTCAAAACCTGTCAGCTTCTTAGAAAGCTGTTTTGCCCGTTCTTCAAAGGAATTGGCATATGCTTCTGCGGATTTCGCACCGCTCTTCTTCCATTCGTCAGTATCTACGTTACCGGCAACCTGCTTAAATGCAGCGTTGAAATAGTTGAGGGTTTCAACGTAATCCATTGCAGATTTTATAGGAGATATAAATAACTGCACTGCCCTTTTTGCCAGAAACATTTTTGCGTACAAGTCACTCAGTTTGTTGGTGACAACGCTCAACGGATTCGACAACTGCTTGATTCTTTGACTTGCAGATGATGCCGCTTTACCAAGATTAAGCATAGCCGAGGCCGCTCTTTTTCCGAGTGAAATCACAAATGAGGAGAAACGCCCGAACGCATTTGATACGCCAAGAATCACTCGTTCTGTAGTGAGCGCACTGGATGACATTTGATTGAATGACCTGGATACAGAATCAGAAGCTCCCCCGACTCTTCCACCCGCATTTGCCAAATTTCCCAGTGCTTCTGTCATTCGAATGACATCAGAGCTGATATTCGGTGCATTCTTCATTGTATCAAAAAACTTCAACAGTTCTTGTGATAAAACAGATAATTGGCTTGCTGTCTGACTTGTCTTGTTGCCTGCACTTGCCAACCTTCCAAGGGACTGTACGAAAAGATTGACTGATTCAGAAATTTCTCCGATTGAATTAATTTTTTCGGCAGTTTCCTTTAATTTCGCTCCAAGTGTCGTGAGTTCTGAAGAAACTGTTCCGATAGATGTTCCTGTGCCAGCCAGTTTCGCAATGGCAGAAACAAAACGATTTACACCAGAAGAAACATCGGGGATGTTGGAAATCTGAGATAACTTGGACATGATAATTTCCAGTTTATCTACATCAAAATCTCCTATTTTCGTCTGTGTAAGGCGGCTCATGGCATTAATAAAAGCATTCAATCCAGAAGATTTAAAATCAATATTGGAAAGCCCAGATAAAGAAGATGCAAAATTCTTCATCTCATTTGAGAGTTTTTCCATTTGCCCGGCATCAATCTGTTTGAGCTTTGCCGAAATGGAATCTTTTATCTGCGAAGTATCTACATCAAGATTGACTTTTACTGCATTATATTTCAGTTCAGCAACCCTGTTGATCGCTTTTTGTATATCAAGAGTAATCTTATCTGTATTGATTTTTACGTCAATTGGGAGCTGACCGTTGCTGTTTTTTAACGTGCTTTGAATTCGATCTCTTATCTTCTGTGCAAGCTGATCGTAAGCATCCGCACTCATCCCCCAGACTTTATCAGAAGCCTGCGTTGCTTCTTTGCCGGATAATTCTTGAATAGATATAGGCTTGATTGAATCCCTGACTTTTTTGAGATTTTCGAGAGCAGTAATCAGCTGATCTGCGGCATTAATTGTATCTTTTGGAATTAATGTCGGGAATCTATCCGAAAGTTCACTCCATGATTTATTAAGGTCAATTCCTTTTACAGCATCCCTGACAATATTATTTAAGTTTTCACTTAATAAAGCATTAAATTCGCCTTTTCCGATATCTGCCTTGAGCATATCGGAAACATAGATCTTTTTATTTTTGAAGTAATTGTAAAAGTCCTGCCATTCCTGCTCAGCGCCCGAAAAGTATGAACCCAAATTATCTTTGACAATGCTTCCGCTTTTAAGAATGGTATTTCCGATATTATCCAGCATTCCGCTAAGGTTTCCAGAAACATCTGAGTTCCCGTAAGATTGCGCCATCTCTTTTGCAAGTTCATCCATTTGTGAGCGAATTTTAGCCGCTGCACCGCCTTTGAGGTTAAAAGCATTAATAAGTTGCGCTGAGATTGAAGATGTATCAACTTTAATGTCTTTTATAGTTCGGTCAATTGCGTATTGCAGTTTTGCTGTTTGGTCTCCACCTTTAATATCAAGATCAATGCTGATAGTCTGGTTCTGAAGATTACTCAAATTGATTTTACTAAGCGTATTCAGCTTGGAAATCACGTTGTCAAGACCAGATGTATTAATTCTATTTAACGAATTAAAAGCAGAAGTGATTCTGCCCATTTCCCTTGCATAATTACGCAAACCAGATGTACTAAGTCCTCCTAAAGTCCTGTCCAGACTTTTGAGTTTACTTATTAAACTGTCAATAGACCGTGATGCGCTGGCAGTACTGCTTTGTATTTGGACATTAAGGGTATCTATGGTATTGTCAGCCCTTAAACCACCTCCTTAAAACAAAAATAAAGGGCAGACAAGACTATTAATCCTGCCTGCCCTTGTTGATAGCTGCTTCTATATTGGCATTTGCTTTTTTTACAAGAAGCTCATAATAACGAAGTTCCTGTTTAATTTCCTCTTCTGTTTTTTGCGGCATATCGGAATCTACTTCTAATTTCTTTTTCTGTTTTTGAGTAATCGGATTTTCAGGATAATGTGCTTTGCTTGAAAGTACACTGGCCACTGCTGATCTGATATATAATCCCGATAACCATGACTGATATTCAATTTTCCTTGTTTCGTAATCAATATCAGCTTTTCTTTTTTCAGCAAATTCCGAAATTCTGATTTGCAAATCGGAAATTGTGCAATGAAGAAATTCTTTTTTGTTCATTCCAATGCGAATCGCCGCCGGATATAATTCGTTCCAGATTATTTCTCTGTAACTTTTTTCTGGTGATCCATTGGCTTCTTCGGAGACTTTTTGGTCTTTGGATTCATTGTTTCCATGACTGTTTCCAGCCCGGTCAATTTTAAAAAACCGTCTTCCTCCATTTGAGACAGACACATTTCAAAAACACCATAAAAATCTCCGAGTTCATCATCTTTGTGTTCTCTGAGAAGACTTGCTAAAAGTTTCTTAGCGGTCTCTATATCCGGAACTTTCCCATCCCCGTCTGGATGAGTGCCATGTGCTTCTAATAGTCCTGCGTAAAACACTGTAAGAGCTGTCTGTGGAATGTTGGCGATGCCATTAATCATTGCCATTGTATCTTTTTCTTGCGCGGCTCCGCCAAATTTAGCAAGTAGCCCGGCTGTACTTTCAACACATTTGTCATAAAGCGATGCTTCGATGGTATATTCTAATTTGTAATCTTTTCCGTTAATAGATAATAATTTATACATATTTTCCTCCCTGCATACAATTATTACTCGGCATCTGTCGGTTTTATTGCAGTATCGGCTCCGATATATTCGTTGATCGTAAGCGACATAGCAACTGTTAAAAGTCCGTTCTGTTCAACGGATGGTTTTGGAATCTTCGCCGGCGGCTCAATCTTGGTGAAAAACGCTTTTTTAAGTGCTGGAAAATATTCCTCATACCAAGTTGACTTGCCTTCCGCTGCACCCGCTTTGGATTTTGTAATTAAAGTTTCCCATTCTTCAATGGTCTGATCTGTAATGTTAACAGTTACATTGAAAGTACCACCGGTGGAACCACGACCTGCAATTGTTCTCTCAATAGCATCTTCAAGTGCTGATGCATCTATTGTTTCCTGGTCTATTGCGATTTCATCTGTAGAATTGATTCGATGAAGTGTAGTAAATGTCGACGGTTTTGTACCAGCAATTGTTTCTACTGCATATCCTACAAGAGCACCAACGGTTGATACGCCTGCTATGTATGATTTTTCTGCCCTTTCAGACTCCTTTCTGCCTTACGGCGATAAAATATTGCAATAAAAAAGAGCCTATAAAGGCTCTGGCACTTAACCCTGTGCCCGGGAGATAAAAGGATCACCGTCCTTTCTACTCATCTTTATTTGCCTGCTTTACAATCTGATTCACGTAATTACTCAGACCCGCGACAAGAATTCCCTGCGTGATCGCTGTAAAGATTGCCATCGCAATTTCCTGAGACCCGGAGATTGTAGAAGATGCGATTACATAAATTCCGCAAATCAGCACTCCTAAAACTCCAAGGATTGCCGGGATGTATTTGTCCGGGATTGCTTCAGACTTTTTGATTCCCATTCCAATAAAATACAAAACTACTGCGACAATCAGAAGTTCCGGCTTTACATAGTTCAGAATCTGTTCCATAATGTTTCACCCCTTTCTTAAAGTAATTGTCCGGTATAAATCCGGCTATATCTGCTGATAACACGCTTTATGCTATTATCAGCGTTGTTTTGCTTTACGGGTCCATACGTTCGACGGAAGCCCATATCAACCATAGCTTTATGGCTCACTTCATCAATCTCATAGACTTTTGACGATGCCTTTGCACCAGATGCATACGATTCTGCCTGAAACGACGGAGTGGTCGCACATTCATCGCCCGCAAGATTTCCTCTTGTGAGAGGATTGCCAAGCAAAAATAATCTGGCATATGTTTTTTTACTTGAAGCTATCGTTTGGCTTTCATCCATAGAATAGTTGCCTTTTCCGACAGCTTTTTCAATTTCTTTTGACCATCTGGAAAACACGTCTTCGACTGGATTTTTGATCGTATCTGGCCTTATAATTCCCCCTCATAAAAGAGAAAAACACCCACCATTTAGGTAGATGCTTTTATATTGTATAGTATAACATTTCTTGATGTATGTTTCAGTATGGGATTTAAGAAGAAAATATTTCTTTTGCGATTCTGCGGATGTTCTGCATAATTTCTACGCTCGCTTTGTAGACCGGCATGGTAGCTTCTGTACCGTAAGAACGTACCCATTCGCCAGAATCTGCCACATATACCCACGATTCGTTTTTTCCTTTTCCCTGTCCATAGGAACCAATGGTATATCCAAATTCTTCTCCTTTTGGATGGGGGCTTGTGCCTGCCGGAGTGTTATACGAAATACCAGCACCGAATTCTATGAAGCTCAGATCGGTTCCCTCGCACACAAGAGTTGCCTGTGCATAATTGCCAAAAGTGTTGATTTTAATGTATGTATTATGGTTCTTGTCGGAATCTCCCTGTGCCACCGCAATATTTTCTTCAATGACAGGGATTCCCAGCTCAGCCAACCTTTGAACAAACAATTCGTTTTTGCTTCGAAGACTGTTCTGGTATGATTGAAGTTCCTTAATTGCGTTTTGAATCGAGGAAGAATTTAATCGGCATTTAATTGTTTTACGCATTCTCAGCTCCTATCTTCTTGATTCCATATCTGGCAATGTTTCCTTTTTGAGTATCAAGAATTTTTTTTAAACGATAATCTGGTGCAACAACCGGAATTGTATCTTCAAGAATCAGATTTCCTTGTTTGTCTAGTTGAGGAACCACATCTATCCAAAAAACATCTCCTTCTTTTGGATTGAAGTCCCGATTAAAAGATGTAATGTAACGGTCATAATCAGGGACTACTCCAGCGGCGATTTCTTCTGGCGTACCAGCGGTTGCAGAAACAGAAAAATGCAGCTTTTTTGGTTTACTATATACCTCAAACGTATCAATGCCGTTGACTTCTTCGGTTATTTTTGACCAATATACGGATTGTTTTTGGCGTTTTAATCCTCTCATGACATATCCTCCATATCGTCAGTATCAGCATATTTTCGGCATTCGTATTCGAGAACATCTATATCTGTTTCGATCTCTTCTACGCTTTTGTCACTATGCCCTTTAATATGCAAAAGTAAATCATACACCAAAGACCATAGTTTACTGATTATCTGTAATTTCGTCATGGTTCTCTGTTTCTTCCTTTAACAGCTCCGTAGTTGCTTCTCTCCATCTCTCCGGTACTTCCTCCAGTGTCATGATGCCGGATTTAATTCTACTTTTGAAAATTTTTGCCATCGCATTTTTCATGATTCTTCCTCCTGATTATCTGCTAAAATACACGCCAGTTCTACCAGTGCATCGTCCTGATCAGATATCAATGATGCCAGTTCTACCAGCGCGTTCTGAACGTCATCCAGTGTCAGCTTTGATGCCAGTGCATTATCAGTTCTGATTTTTTCCGACAGGTTGTTCTTTTTGATCAGCATATTCTGCCAACTCCTTTCTGAAAAGCTTGTTAAAATATCTATCCAGCTTAACAACTCCAGAACGGCTGCCTTTATTCATGGCCGCTCTGACGCACTTATAATGTTCCAGCACTTGCTGGAAAGCAACCTTTGAGTTTTTCATTCTTCTCAGTTTTCGCTTCTCATTGTTCAACTTACTTTTGATTCTCTTTAATGTAATCTTGCCAGTCGGATGTTTTAGAAAAGTAAAACCGAGAAAATTGATTGGATTTTTGATAGGCTGAATGTAAGTTTTATTCTTAGATAGTGTCAAATGCAATCTGGTGCATTCCTCTTCTATCAGCTTTAATACCTGCTCACATTCGCTTTTTGTTCCGATGTATCTGAAATCATCCATATATCTCTCATATGAACCGTTGTCCAGCAGATGGTCGAGTTCGTTCAGGAAGGATACTGCTGAAAGCTGATTAATCTCGCTTCCAAGACCAATGCCTGTCAGTTGACCGTTTGAGTTAACTACATCCGCATAGTACCCAAAAGCCCATGTGTCGGATATATACCGGTTCATCTCTTTTAATAAGTCCTCATGTGAGATTGAATCAAAATATCCTTTTAAATCTGCACATAGGCAATAATCATCCATGCGCGCATTCCTCAGAATATTTTTAAAAGTTTCTCTCGCGTTATCTACGCCTTTTCCTTTTATACAAGCAAAATTGTTGCTTATCAGATTTGGAATTACGTCTACGTACATGAAGTTCACTACAAAACTTGCCTGTGGGATTCTATCTATATATTTTGTTGATGTTACAATCCTGTATTTAGGATCAAAAATTTCAAATTTCTCGCCCTTCTGTGTATGATAACTTCCGTTCATCAGCGAACGGTGAAGTTCATACGTCTTACTCAGGACATACATATGAAATCTGGATACAGAGTTCTTGTATCCGACGCTTCTATGGCATCTGTGTTCTGCCAGAAGCAAATTTGAATATTCACACACGGTCGCTTGTACCGCGGTTTCTGTTTGGCTTTCGCCGGGATATACGTTCCTTACAGTTGCATTACCATGCATAGTTTCTTCCTTTCTAGGACTACTTCTATAAATATTACGTTGCATAAAGTTAACGCACCGTAATCGGGCGCGAAGCGGTTGCCATTGTTCGCATTATTGTTGTCGTTCGCACCAGAGGGCGCCACTTGCCTTGCGTTGTTCGAGTTGTTGGCGTTCGCAGAGCGGCTCCACCCGGAGGAATTTACAACATATACCCCATGATTTTATTTGATTTCTGCTCTTTTACGGGCAGTTGCATCTTTCCATGAAATCAGACTTTTTCTGGTCTCTACTAGCAAATATATCCAGTATGAAATGGTTGAGTCTGCAAATGGTTTATGGAAATGCAGCACCCTGATGCAATGCTCTATCCGGTATGTTTGAGCGATTGCCGTTCTTTGCAATCTTATCCGCTCATTGAAATTCATCATCCTTTCTTCTCTATTCAGGTTGTTTCCTACATAATATCCGTTTGCTTCAAGAACTATGGCTCCTATCCCTATCAGAGTCTTCACGATAAGCTCACCTATCTGGTTATATCTCTGAGGAACATGGTGATTATTGTCATGCAGGACGCCATTTTTATCTCTCTTTTGTTTGGGTTTGCATACGCTCATGGAGTAATCTGTTAATTTCAGTAATTTGTTGTACGCATCCAATTCGACATTTGTAGGAGTACGTTTTTCTTTTAATTGCATTTGCTACCTCTCATACGGCAGAAGCTCACGCTTCCGCCGATTCAGTTGATTCTCGATGGTCGGCTACGCCAATTATGTAAGCGGGCGCGAAGCGGTAGCCAGTGCGCGCACTACCGTTGCCGTACGCACCAGAGGGCGCCACAAGCCTCGCGCCGCTCGAGTAGTCGGCGTGCGCAGAGCGGCACCACCTATAATCCTGTGGAGTTTCGCCTGCCTGACGAGCTTTAGCGCGTGATGCAACAGCATCATTGGTAAGCTGGTTATTTGTGTATATACCATAAAGCTTTGTAATCTGTCCTTCATCTGCCTGGAAGTTGAATGACATTTCTTTCATACTGAGCAATGTTGCGATATCTTCACAGGTATACAACTGATACCTTGTGAATTCATCGTTCATGCCATGTTCTACAGCCACGACGCATGGTTTTATCAGATTTGCAAATCTCGGGTCAAGTCCCCACATAAAACCTTTTTCACCGAGCATTCCATTTAATGCATCGTTCTTATGTGCGCGGACGGGGTTAATGCTCTTTTCACTGCTGTTCATACGCTGCCTCAAGTTCGATACGTTCCATTCATTGTTTCCGTAGCACACATGTCCAAGATTATTGTATATGATTCCGACAGAATCCATTGACTGATTGACTGTGAAATTCTCAAGCGTTCTAATATCAACATATTCTTCTCCGGGCTGTGCAACCTGTCCTACAAATTTCACAGTGTCAGAATTATAAAACGCTTTTGTGGCACAGCAATATGGTTTGCAGGTCAACTCATATACACCTCTTGCGTCTCCAGTCGTTTCTCTGTTTCCTCTGGAATAGAATTGTAACTGAATGTCTCCTGTTTCTTCTGTCGCAATAATATCGTTTAAAATTTCGAATACATAATATAATCGCTTATAGTTGCACCACCAGTCAGATGTGGCGTTTTCTGTATTATATACATAATACTTGCCTTTCAGAAGCGTGTATCCCGGAGTGATGCAGAGAGCAGATTCCGGATAATCGTAATTAAAAGCATTCGGAACATAAGTCTGTTCGACTATAGCAAAATGTTTCACATCCGAATCTTTCGGGTGAGTTGCATTTGCCCCGGTCGGGTCAAAGTCAACGAATGTGTGTGATACCTGCTCATAATTCATCTTCACATAGATCAGGTCTGTCTCGGAAGGTGTGCCCTTAACAGCAAAACCGAAATCATTTGTGTTTATGGATTCTTCCAGATACATCCATGAATTTCCTCTGTATTCAAACACATAGGTATCATCATCGATTCTTCCAACCTTACGAATAAATTTCTGTTCGTCAGATACTTCAAAAGACAAATTTCCGTTGTTCGATGTAATAGACAGAGTTTTTATCCGGTTAACCATCAGCTCGTCACCTATATTCACATAGTCCTCAATCTTACCAGAAACCAAAGCTTCTGCCAGTTCATCATAAGTATCGATTGACATTTTTTTATTAAGTTCCTTTATTGCCGACTGAATGTTAGCGATACTTCGTGACTGTTTCTCGGTGGATTCCTTCAGTGAGACAATATCCGTCTTGTTTTTCTCGATCTGCTGTGCCTGTTCTGTCGTAGCTCCGGGCTTAATTGGATTCTTTTCAAGGTATTCCGTAACTAATCTTTGTATTACCGACTCTGCTTCTTCTTTTGTGAGATAAAGTGACATATCAATTGGAGCGCCCATAGTGTCCCATACTACACCGTTCCATGCCACGTTCATTCCTGCTTCGCCGTATACAGATTTAGACTCGATATTATACATATCGCCGATATCTGGATTTAATGGAAGCAAATCCGCAGTTGCAACTGTACCTTTGTATCTTACAGGACTATTTAGCTGTGCTTCCATGTCAGTAATTTGGTGTTTCAGAATTGCATATACTTTTTTTGCTGTTAATGCCATATTCCACGCCTCCTTACAGTTTGTACCATGTATCGGTAGGTTTGTGATATTCGTACAATTCAGAAGTATCAAGGCACAATGCCGATGAACCGCTCTGCACGTAGTGTGGAAGTTTCGATACGTCTTTTGACAGTCCCTCGTAATCACGAACCATGCCTCTTGCATCTGTGCATACCCAACTGCCTAAATCTGGCAATTCCTGCCCCGGCTTGTATTGAATTCCATCAAAAATTACTGTGTTTTCTGCTTTTGCCATTTATGCTACTATCCTTTCTGCCCCAATAGGAGCTACATATGTGAAATGGTTTCCTAAAATATCTCTGGCAGTTCCAATCACAAAACATCCGTAATCCGCCAGAAGATTACAGCACCATTCCTCGGCTTCGACCCAATATTGTTTCTTGACCATACGGTGAAGCTCTGACAGCAAGCCATAGCTGAACATCACACAATGGCCTAACTCATGGATAAATACACGGTTCAGAAGTTCACCATGCAGGTTGTTCGCAATCGAAATTATTTTTGTGGAATAATCCGACACAGCTAATGTATGTTCTCCTGTACGGTCAATCAAAACGTTATTAGAGGGAGAAACGAATCGAACATGCCAGAGATCACCATTCATATAAAATTGTCTTAGCATGGCTTATCACCATCCTTTTCAAATTAAATCAAGTTCTTGGAATACTTTAAAAATCTTTGGAGATTGAATTGCAAACCAATCAACCATTTCTTCGTTCGTAGCCCATGCTCCATAAAAATTGGCAGATGAAGAATCAAGTCCACTTTCAAATAAAAAAGCATGAACAATTTCATGACGTAGAATGTTTTTCTTCCAATTTTCGTAATCTCTTAATTCACAATCATCTTTTTTGTTACACACTATAATTTCGTGCGCGGACATATCCGTGTATCCATCTCTGCCTTTTCCGTCAAGTAAATCGTCGTCTTTTTCATTCCTGAAATATATTTTGTACTCGGTTCCTAAAATATTTACAGTCAAATTTTCCATAATCAATCCTCGAATTTCGTTACGAATTTCCCGCCGCATTCACATTTTTCATGGCAGTCATACACATTCCAATTAGTTGTTGATTTGTCAGCACTTGGTTTCTGCGGTTTTCCACATTTCTCACAAATCATTTTAATTTTTACTTCTGCTTTTTTTCTCGGCATATTATGTACCTCCATAACTAAAAAGCCCCTGCTACATTCCTGTAACAAGGGCAAATTTCATATCATACTTAGTTCATCTGCTGTACCAGACGAGTCAAATCAGTTTTCATTGATTGTCTGAGCGTTGCATCCGCATCAGACCACATTTCTGTAAGGTTTCGGATGATGTCAGATGTGTATTCTTTCATGGAATCATCCATCTTCCGTTTGGAGTCGGAATCTTTGGAATCATGGTAATGCCTGCGATTTTCGCTGTATCTGTCGTATGCTTCTCCGTATCTGGACTGCTGGCGGTTCATGCCATCCATTCTCATATCGCTACGGTCTGGATGATATCCCATGCGGTACATATTACGTTCAAACTCTGGATTGTTCAGATACTCGTCCATCCACTCATCATCTTCCATGTACAGATACGGTTTATATCCCATGCGACTTCCTTTGCCTTTCGGGGCAAATCTGCCGTTTGCGTAACGATACCTGTCATATCCCATGCGTCCAAGATACTTCTCTTCCTGTTCGCATTCGTCCATAGCTTCTACGATTCTGTAATCTTTGTCTGCACAAATCGCACACTTTACGGATTCCATGCAGTCTTTCAGATCGTCCCAGTCTTGAGCACTGAGATTATCGAAGCCATGTGCTTTGGCTTTTTCCATAGCCCATTTTCCCATTTCCATTGCAACTTTATGCATTACATTGCCCCCTTTCTAACAGCCTGTGTAACAGGTGTGTCTGTCGTTGGGGCTGTACCATTAATTGCTGTCAAATTGTTACTCGGACTACAAGCCGGATTTCCTAACATCTTGAATGCTCCACCAGTTGCACTCGTAGCTACTCTGGTTGCGTACTTCGTTCTGGTTCTTACGCCACAAGCCGTAACCTGTGCACAGCAACGATTCTGTAATGGATACAAATCCGTTCCCGTTCCTATCTGAATCATTACCGGGGCGGCAATCGTAGTGGTTGTTGGTATACTTTGCGAGATCACAATACAATACTTTTCTCCATTGCTATAATTGCCTGCCGGAAGTGTGATTACAAGATTCCCACCAGTAAACGCAACAGCTTGGCTAATTACAAGATGATTGCAAAGTTTACAAACATTCTTACAACTCATATTTCTACCTCTCAATCAAAATAAGAGGTGAGCCGAACTCACCTCTTAGAATTTAGTCAACCTCTAAGGGTGAGTTACTTAGCAACAACCGCCGTTGTATCCGTTACATCCTGCGTATGCATACGGAGCCGGTACCTGGAATGCAGGAATCGGAGCCGGATTGATTGCATTGATTAACTGCTGTGTCTGTGCGGACATTGCAGTTGTAAGCAGTGCACTCTGGCGATCCTGAGATGCCGCACGTTTCAGATCAGAATTCTCTGCCTGAAGTGTAGCGATTTTATCCTGAGTCAGGAAATCAAGGATTGCTCTGGTGTTGCTGTTCTGGTTTTCCAGAAGATCTCTGGTGTTATTGCTCATTGCGTTCTGGATTGCACAGGTATTGGTCGCCATATCGTATCTGATTTGCGCCTGTCCTTCTCTGTTGTCGCAGCAGCATTGAGCTAACTGAGCCTGTAAAGCATTCTGTCCTTGCATAAGTGCAATGTTTGTGCTATTGAAGCCCTGCTGGGTCTGATAGCCAAGATTGCAAATTGCGTTGTCTACTCCATGGAATCCATTAGAGATATTCTGATTGATTCCGTTCATTTGTGAAATCTGGTCATATCCAAGGCTACAGATGCCATTGCTGATACCATCCAGTTTGCTGATTACGGACTGGTTGTCAAAGCCGCGCTGTAAAGCAGAGTCTAAGAAGTCTGTACTTCCATTTCCTCTATTTCCACCGAAGCCCCAGCCGTTGCCTCCCCATCCAAAGATAAGAAGTATAATAATCCACCATGCCCAGCCACCGCCAAAGCCGTAGCCGTCATCGGCGCGATTATTAGAGCCGCTTAATAAAGCGACATCGCTTGCTGATAATCCACCATTCATCATAGCTGATTACCTCCTTATTAATTTTGTATATATACAAAATTAAAAGTCCGCGGCTCTTTTAATTATTGTAGCAAATTTATCTTATTCCAAATTGGCTTTTGACCTGAGAAAGTAAATCCTCAGGGTTGATCCCTTTCTCTTGGCAAAGGTTCCTTGCAAGTTTTTCAAGACCAGCATTGTCACCTTTTTCCATCATCTGCAATGCATTGTTCATAACAGGATTATTTCCCGTTCTCTGCTTCATTGCATTAATGATAAATTGTCTTGGGTCTCCACCACCTTGCATCATTTGCGCAAGTTGCATCATCGGATTCATCATCTCTGATTACCTCCCTTCTGTTGCTTGGAGGAATCATTTGTGACCGACATTTGTGTCGGTAGCAAATCCTTTATGCCGGAAATTTCTGAACACACATCATTTCGAAGTTGATTAAACATTGCAACAATGTCAACCGGTTTTTCTTCGTTTTTTACTGATTGCTCATTTTCTGGATTCACAAGCTGATAGACAAAAATTCTGCTTCTTCCGTCCGCCTGTAATTGTTTCCTGTAAATTTCCGTCCCATCTGTTTTAGGATAATATACGGGGTTTCCTGACATATCCACATCTTTTGCTTTTACAGTGTCAATTCCGTCAACCATTTGTCCTAACAGTACTGGTGACTGTGGAATTTGCTGTACTGTCTGCTGCATCTGTCCGTAAGGTATTACTTGCTGGTAATTACTCTGTAACTGAGCCAGCCTGTCCTGATACGGTTGCACTTGCTGGTATGGATTTGCCATCATTGGTGCCTGATAATATGGATAAGTTGCCATAAGTTTTCCCTCCCGTCCGGGATTCAAGAATCATATCCATTTCATCTATGGATAGATGCTTTTCCCATAATCCTTCATAAGGATTTTTTAATATAGGCATATTGATTTCTCCTTATGCTTATATTATACAAGAGGGAGCTTTATATTCCCACGTCATAACTTCGCCACAATAACGTCAATACAAAAAAGCCCCGATCAACACATCGGGGCAACTTTGATAATTTTCTTCTTTATTTTATTGTTAATTCGGTCTATGGTACGTGGGCTATACCCCATAATTTCAGATGCTTCCCACAAAGTTTTTTCTTCATAGACACGTAAGCGAAACAGGATTTCTTCGCGTTGATTAAAGCCTGCTTCTTTCAAGTAAAATTGCCTTTCTCTTTCGGAAAAGTTTTTATAGTCCATAACTCCACTGTCCTCCCCACAAATGGAATCAAAAAATACCGCTTAGCATAAACCCAACAACTGCTCCAACGACTGCGGTAATGATACATACAATAATAGTATCATATCGTTTACCCGGAACTGCCATAAGAATTTTTAAATTGTTGTTCATTTCATCGACCGTTTCTTTAATGTGGTCTAAATCATTACCGTATAAAGCAGTCTTCTGTTCTAACGTTCCAATTCGTCGATAAAATTCACTATTTTTCTCAGACTGTTTTTCTATCTTTGCTTCAAGTTCTGAAAAGCGGTGTTCGTTAAAACACTCATGTTCGCATCCCATCGCTATTCCTTTCTTTCACTCCCTGTAAGTCTTTGCTTCTTCCCTACAATATTGCGAAGCAACCCTGCAGCGCACGGGAGGAACGATACGCCACGTATCCCAACCGACTTTTAAAACCATGCAAAAGGAAAAACCCCGTGACTGACATAGATTTCTGTTTCGGAATTCCAGCTCCGATTGACAGAGCTTTCTGAATGAGAACTCTGGAATTCAGCCCCTTGTTTCGTAAGAAAATAAAGAGCTAAATCAAATATGCAATCATAACATTTTTCCATATCGCTGTTGATTTTTTCTTCTGTATAGTTTGAAGGATAATTTCTTTTTTTCTTAAAGGAACGAATAGCTCTCTTTACAGAAAGAGAAATTATCTCTTCGGATTCTACGTCTTCGGCTAAATAAGCTGTTAGGTCATTCTTGAGTTCTTCGTTCCTTTAAGTTCACCTACCCTTGCTTGCTCAGGAATTCTGAGATGATACCAGCCTTGTTTGTTGCAGTCAGGGCATAGCCGTTATCACTCGCAAGCTGTCTCAACTGAACTACTGTCATGCTGGACAACTCGCTTTCTGTATACTTGTGCGTTGATGCATCATTCACATTCGCTACAGACGGTGACTGGCTGTCTTTTTCAAGACTATGCCCGCTTATTCCCCCGCTTTGGTACCGATCACGATACCACCGTTAGCTTTCGGTGCAACAGGAATGAACATTCCAGAAGCTTTTGTCCAAGTAGTAACCGGATCCTGTGTAGCCCACATGGACAGAGTAATAAACATTCTGTTTTGCTGTGTGATAAAAGCTCTTGCTTCCTCTTCCTCTGGTGTTGGCCCCCAAAGTCCAGTACCGAAAGAACCATCCGGGTTAGCTTCATACAGGGTAAATACGTTTTCTTTAAAGAAACGTCCAGTTTTCCATGCACCATCTTTTTTGTAACGATATTTTTCATCGCAGCGATCTACGGTAATCTCATATTCCTGCATAAGAAGGTTTGCAAGTTCCTGCTTGGTCAGAAGACGTTTGTTAGCTGCACCAAGAACAGCGGTTTGCATAGCAGTGTTGTTTCTCATATAATTAATCATTTTTAAGGAAGTGAGGGCTTTATTAACAACAAATCCCTTCTCTTGTGCAATATCAATCATCTTTTGAATATCGCCCATAATATCAGAATCCGGCTTAGACCAGTCAGTAATGGTAATTTTTGCTTCTGACGGAACGCCAAGATCAATCGGAAGATCTACATTGTTCTCATGGATTTTAAGAGAACCGGTTCCCATGATCTGTCCTTTCATAACTTTTGTTCTTGCCAGAACTGCTTCAAATGAATTACTTACATCCTCAAACACAAATTCGGTAAGAGACTGATCGTCCGGGACACCGTTTTCAATAGCCATGCGAAGAGATTCTGACTGATTCATTTTCTCTTTAATTAAAAGTTTTTCGGTCAGTACCTTCTCAAAGCTTGGTCTCTCTCCAATCCTTGCCTCTGTATCAAGCGCATGAACATAAGCAACTCTAGGAAGTTGCTGCCCGCTCATAAGTCTGTAGTATTTTGCTTTCATAAATTGGGTTTTTACATCCGGGAAGATAACGTCAAGTGCTCCCGGACGTTTAACTGCATAATTCTGTGAATAGTTAATTCTCTCTTCCAGTGTAATACTGGCCAGTACGTTATAATTCATTGTGGAATACCTCCTTAAAATTCAACTTCTGGTTCTGTTAAAAACGCAATTCCAAACGGCTTATCAAGCTCTTGGAGTTCTGTTTTTGCGGTAGAATCAACTGCTACTGGAAGTCTGTTTTCAAAAACTCGTCCTGCAACGATTACAGAAATCGGACGTTTTTCATCGTCTGTCATATCAACTTCTTCGTATACAATCCCTTTTGCGCCTGTTTCATTTTTGGGAAAAACCGAACCAGCCTTAATGATTTTTCTTCCCCCAACTTCCGCCGCATTTGTCTGCTCCGCTGTAAAAGTCTTTAAAATAAGTCCTTCCGCAGATTCAAGAAAATTGGGGGTTGTACCGTATTCGATAACTTTGCTAAATGCCATAACTTAATTCTCCTTTTTTAAAAATTAATTGGGGCGTTTCCTCCAAGTTCTGTCTTTTCGGAACCGCTTAATTGTTTTGAACGTTCAGCTGCATATTTTGCAGCACCACTTTTTTCTTCTTTTCCGCTACCGCCATTACCACCACCCGGATTTGGAGTATTTTCCAATGCTTCTTTCTCCCAAGTTGCTTTTGCGGTTTCAAGTGCTGTTTTATTTGCTTCGGAAACTCCTTTAACAAAAGTCTCAGCTTCTTTCATCGCATCCTCTTCTGACATAGATGAGAACGCTTTGATTGCTCCTGCATACGTTTCTTTTGGAAGGCCTGCGTTCACAAACATAGAAGTAATGTCACTGGTGAGAGCTTTTCTGTTGGATTCTGCAAGTGCTGTTTCCAGATCAGAAATCCGCTTCTCGTTCTCTTCTTTTTCTTTCTGACGTTCAGCTTCCTGTTTTTCTGCTTCGGTCATGTTCTGTTTTTTCAGTTCTTCCAGTTCTTCTTCCAGTGCTTTTGCTTTTTCTGCATCCTCTTTCATCTTCTGGGCTTTTGCTTTTTCTCTTGCCACATCAGAATTGGACTGATTAAGAAAAGAAGTGATCTGCTCGTCTGTTGCGTCTGGAAAGATCTTTTTTACATCGTCTCTTGTCATTGAAATCTCCTCTCACCAATACGCTTTTTTACGTTGTTCGCTCAACACGAGGTGTCTCCCATGGTCACGCTATCGGGATGCATATTTGGGTATAAAAAAGAGACGATTTCTCGTCTCTGATTAACTGTATTTAACTGAGCATCTGCAATTTACGATTTCTTTACTTTCTGCTCCGAGCGAAGTATCATGCGGAAACATCAGCAAACTATTTCCAACTGCAAATGCTTCATCTATAGGTATTTTTGTACCACCAACCTCTAAATGAGTTGGACGTTCTCTTTCGTCTCCGATGTCGACCCATGTTTTATAGGTTTTGCCAGATTCAATGGCATCGACATGTGCTTTGTAATTCAATAATGTATTTGCTTCGCATTCAGAAATGAACATCGCTCTATCGTTGGACAGGTAATACACATTCTCTTTTGCAATGGTTTCATCCTCAGAATTTGATTCTGGAAGATGTGAAAATGTAGCATCTATAATTTGATTCGAAAACTCAATGATGTAATTTTGAATATAAGGATCTATCTCCGCATAGGAAGATGCAATTTCTGTATATTTCTCCTGCAACTGAGATTTTATATATTCTCGATCAATTTCACCAGTTTCAAGCATAGTTTCAACTAATGCAAAAATATAGAGAATAGCTTCTTCCATTTGCTCTGAGAAAGCTATTCTCTGTTTCTTTTCCTTTTCGGAAATTTGCATTTTTTCAAAATATTCTTTATACGGTTCGCTTCTTCGCTTACCGCACTGGATATTTAATTCATCAAATGATAAGATGGAACTCATTCAGTATCACTTCCGTTCGGCTGTGTGGCTGAATTCTGTTTACTTTTATTTAACAATTCCTGTGCTTTTTGCATTTCTGAGTCTGGATCTGCCAGTTCTGGATATACCGTTCCAAGATACGGAAGACTCATCTCATAGACTTTTTGCGGATCACTAAATAGCCCGCAAGTAATCAGTGCAATCAGCGGATGGATTTTGTTTTTGAACAGATAATCAAGGGCTTGTGCTTTGACGAGCATATTGTCTGTTGGGTTTCTGGTAATCTTTACATCAAAATCTCTGGTGGAAATCTTGATGTCTTTTGAAGTTTTACGGATGATATTTAAAATGATTCTGGAAGATGCTTTCTCCGCCTCTTTCACAAAAGGCTCTACCAGTTTTGCATCTCGTTCTGCGAAGTCCCCGAGTTGTTATCGTAAGGCTTTTTATCCTTACTTCTGCATCATTACAATGCAGTCCAGCGTACCTTTTTACCACGGG
>ERZ869983.249-NODE-249-length-18627-cov-6.868464_pt1 | contig 18627 bp, 14 predicted proteins | sample MGYA00521106_ERZ869983 | MGnify/ENA primary metagenome ERZ869983 (study PRJEB32232, sample SAMN07284972) | human gut metagenome | biome: human-associated habitat; material: feces | host: Homo sapiens | place: Tanzania | collected 2014-04-05 ...
AATTCAATAGTAGAAATAAACACAGATATTCATATAAAAAGGAGAAGCGTTATGAACGAAAAATATTGGAATAACGAAGTTAAATTGAGAAAGAATATTACAATTTTAGATGATACATTTTCAAAAGTTGGATTAAAGGTTCTAAATGTAGGTGTTGAATATATGGATTTACCTGTGGGACAATACGTTCGTTTTTATTGCGAGGTCATTGCTTCTGAAGATTATCTTGAAAAAGATACGGAATACTATATTAAGGTTAATGTATATACAGAAGATGATGAATTAATTTGCATGGATCGAAGTATTCCATTAACGTCTGATCGATTTACTGGGTATGATACATTTCTGTTAATGGCGAAGCACCATGCTATTCATGAAAAGGCAGCGAAAGCGAGAATTTATTTGACCAAATAATATTCTTTGCTGCATTTAATTGAAAAAGAATGTAAGATAGTTAATGCCATAATAATGAATAATCTGGAGGTATAAAAATGAAACAAGAAACAATCAAACGAATCAGAAAATTTACAACGGATCGTGAATGGGACGAGTTCCATTCACCTGCAAACCTTGCAAAATCAATTTCTATTGAAGCAAATGAACTCCTGGAATGCTTTCAATGGAGTGACACAGACTATAATCTGCAACACGTGAAAGAAGAATTGGCGGATGTTATTGTGTATTGTCAGAACATGTTGGATAAATTAGATTTAGATGTTGATGAAATCGTGAATATGAAAATGGAACAAAATGAAACGAAATATCCTATTGAGAAGGCCAAAGGATCTTCTAAAAAATATAATGAATTATAATTGATTGAATGATTAATTAATGTTATGAATGAGACTGCTTTAAGTTTTTAATTTAAAAATTTGAAACAGTCTTTTGTTGTGTTTTATTGGCTGTATAAAAGATGATATAATTATATTAGTGAAATAAATACGTCGATAAAAGGGGAAAATCATATGGAAGTATATACAGGAGAAGATCCATATATTTTTATTAGCTATGCACATGATGATTCTGAACGAGTATTATCGATAATCAGCCATATAGCAAATCAGGAATATCGCATTTGGTTTGATCAAAGGATAGAAGTTGGAACAAAATGGGCGGAAGTTATAGCACAGCGATTAAATCAATCAGCATGCTTTATGGCTTTTATACCTGATAATTATTTGCGAAGCGATAACTGTATGGATGAGATAGAACATGCCAAAAATAAAAAGATACCAATACTTATAATATACTTAGAAGATTTGCAGATACCAGATTGGTTTTTGATGCGTCATGGAAGAACACAATCTATATATTACAAGGAATATAATACACAAAATGAATTTTTAGAACAAATATATGCAAGTAGTATATTAGCGAATTGTAGAAGAAAAGATAAAGTTGATATACTGTATAGTAAAATAGAAAAAATAGAAGAAGTACTAGAGAATAAGGGAGATGAAATGGATGAGCAAATGGAACAAATTTCAGATGAAGATCCCTATACGTATGCAGCATGTTTAGGGATAATAGGCTTAATGTCAGAGATAATAGATCTATGTGATGAAGAAGATAAAGATAAGAAAAGAATAGTTAGATCGCTTCGTGAAATGATGAGGGATATTGAGAAGAAAGGAGGAGAAAAGATTGTATTGAGAGCTTATACGGTAGGAAGAGAATTTCTAAAATTATGTGAAGAAATAATCTACTGGACATATCAAATTCCTTATGGGGATAGCAAAAAGAAAGTGTTTGAACTATGTAATCAATTACTTTGGTGGTTAGAAAAATATATAATAGTGGATGAAATAGAAGATGCTGTAATAGATGAGAAGATATCTGAAGAAGTAGCTAATATTATTTTAGATAATCTAATTATATCGTATACCAGCTAAAGCTATAAGAGAGGAAAAGAAAAGTATGAAGAAAGTATTTAAATATGATATTTTTATCAGTTATAAGCATGAGGAATTGGATAAAGGCGTTGCTGCAAGACTCCAGAGAAAACTAGAACAATATAAAATTCCCAGAGAGATAAAGCTAAAAATCGGAAAGAAAAAGATAGAAAGAGTATTTAGGGATGAAGAAGAATTATCTATTAGCAGTGATTTAGGAAAAGAAATAGAAGGACAGTTGAAAGAGTCAGAGTATTTATTACTGGTTTGTTCTAAGAAAACAAAAGATTCCCCTTGGGTGTTAAGAGAGATAGAAACATTTTTAAAATACCAAGATATAGATCATGTTTTGCCTGTCTTGATTGAAGGGGAACCAGAGGAGGTATTTCCAGAAATTATTTTACAATATGGGGAGCCTTTAGCGGTTGATCTGAGAGATACAAGTACAAAAAAGATATTAAAAAATGCAGATAAAGAGTTACCAAGAATATTAGCACCAGTATTACATTGTTCATATGATGAATTAAAGCAACGACATAAGATGTATCGAATGTATCGCCTATTAGGAATCGTAGGGATTGGAATGGGAGTTGCTATTGTTTTTGCGGCATATGCAATCTTTCAATCACAGAAATTAGAAAAACAATATCAGGCAACTAGGAAAAATCAGGCTAGATATCTTTGTAATGTTTCAGCAAATCTTTTGGAGTCAGGAGATAGAATAGGGGCATTACAGACAGCGATGGGTGTTTTACCAGAAAATGAGAATGATAATAAACCGGTTGTTTTAGAACAGATGAATGCATTAAATAATGCATTGTATTCATATAAACATGATAATTTATTGTATTTTAGAGCTAATAGGATGGAAGAGTTAAAAGAGAATATAACAGGGGAGGTCAAAGTCAGTAAAAAAGGTGCATACTATGTAACTGTAGATCAAAACAGGGATGCATATTTCTTTGATGGAGAAACAGGAAAGTTATTTTGGAAAACAGGTAGTGAAAAACTAACTGGAGAAAAAGAGGGGATTTATGCGTGTGATTTAGTAGACGATAAAAGGGCAATCTTGGTTACAAAAACAAAGATAGTAATTGTTGATATAAAAAATAAAAGAGTGCTGTTTCAAAAATTATATAAAAGTGAAATTGAGATAACAGATGTATTTGTAGTAAAAGATAAGGCAATATTATGGAATGAAGGAGAAGTTATTGTTGCCCAATTAAAGACTAAGAAGAAAAATAATCCTATAAAAATAAGTGATGATAATATAGAGCAAGTAATTGCAGATGAGTCTGGAAAGCAGTTATTTATTGCTGTTGGTGGAGAATTAGAAAGAAAGGGAGAATCTCTAGTTTATTCGGAAAAAAACAAGAGAAATAAGTCAGGAATTTATAAATACTTATTAAAAGAGAAACGACTGGAAAAAATCTCAAATCGAGCAACAGAAAAACTTTGTTTAATTAATAACCATTATATAGCAGGAGTTCAATATACCAATTATAAATATGATAATGTGTTTAATTCGGAAATTACATATTGTTTAACAGTCTATGATATAAAAAGTCATAGACAAATATGGTGTCAAAAGGGGTTAAAAGAAAATGATCCTAATGCTGAAGCTGGGTGCCAAACATTTAATGTAAAGGTAGATGCAAAGAAAGGCAAAAAAGTGCTGTTATTTTATTTTAGGAAAGATATATATTGCCTTGATACAGATACATATAAATTAATTTCTAAAAAAGAATATAATTCTCAAATTATAGGTATAGGGCAGTATGATGCCCAAAGATTGCTTATTGGTTTGGAAGACGGAAATATTTACAGGTATATAGGATATGATAAAAAACAGGCAGTAGATTATTCAAATTGGATGACAGCTGAAACAAATGCAGGGGAAATTAAGAACAGCTTCGCAGTAAGTAGCTTTCTATATAATAATGCAAAAGGAACAGCTGTGGAATATGGAGAAAATAAAATTGTATTTCTGCGAATATTACAAGATAATAAAGTCAAAATTTTGGATGAGTATAAAAGAAGATCAACGGTGTCGTATTTTAAAGTAAAAGAGAAGGGGAAAAGTGTAATTTATCGATGTTTAAATTACGAAAATCCAACGACTGGAGAAGAAATAGAGACTGTAATTTATAAAAGTGGTACTAAAACGCCTATATATACTATTAATCTTGGGAAAAATGAAGAGATTAATGATATTATGATTGGAAATAGAAATGGTAAACTTACATTGTGTTATATAATTAGAAAAAATTTAGATTTAGATAATAAATCAAAATTGTACATCATTGATTTACAAACAAAAAAACAAATTAATCATTATACATTATTATCAGAAATTAATACTATATCTTCGAAAGGTGTAACATATGCAAGTGATTTAAGCTATATATGGATGATAGGTGATCAGCAAGGATGGAGTATGAATCTTACAGAAGATACACTGCACTTAAAAGAAGAAAAGAAATGGAAATCAAAAGATAGTATAAGGGTGGTAAACCGAACTAAGGATGATAGATATTTAATCTTTACATTTGAAACATACAAAAACTATACAGGACAATATTATTTAAAAATATGGGATAGAAAAAATAAAGATTGGAGAAAAATTAATGGAAAAGAAAAAATATTAAATATTGAAAGTGAGGATGATTTTGCAATTGGAAGAACAACTAATGTAATTGCAGTAGCTAAAAATAATGGAGCGATTGAGATTATAAATATAGATAATAGTACAATAGAAAAAACACTTAATTTGTATAAGAGCAATGAACAACAGGGTATGAGTAGTAAAGAAATGAAATTTTTTAATGATGATAAATACTTATTACGATTACACGGTAATGAAGGATTAGGTGTAATAGATATAAAGAAAGGAGAGCTATTGACAAAGGTTCAAGATGATTTTTCAGCAGCACAGATTATAGTGGATGATAATAAGCAATTCTTTGCAGTAAAAAGTGATCTTATAGGTCGAAACAGAAATAAAGTTGATAAGCTGACTGCCTACATTTATATGTTAGATAGCGAAAATAAAACAGTTATCAAATATGCAGATGTAGATTATGGATGGGTGAGTTTTGAAGGCAAGGAAGTTATTGGAGGTAAAAAAGGAGGATATAATATAACTTATTATACAAAACTTTATGATTTCTTATATTTGAAAAAAGAGGCAGAAAAACTTATAAAGGACGAAAAACTTACACAGGAACAAAAAAGAAAGTATTTTATGTAGAGAGATAAGACAGGTAATCATACTAAGTATAATAGCATGATTACCTGTCTTAATTTTTATTCCAGAAAATCCGTAATGACATCATTCAATGCATCTCGAAAGGCCAGTTTTTCACTAGGTGTTTTAAAGTAAGTCTTAAACTGAATTGACAGCATAGCTTTTAAAAACTGGTAGTATTGCCGTGTAGATGTTGCTTTTGATTTGAGAAAGCTGCACATTCCGTTGAAATCATATGGGACTGAACTCATTGTAGATGAAAAGCCCATAGAAGGAGTATAGGTATCATCTTTAAATACAATGTATGTTAAAGTAATGAATCGGTTTAACGTGTAAGCATTGGAATCGAAATTATAGAGTAAATCTTTTAAGTCATTTTTAAAGATGCCATAATAATTGTTGTTTTCTTTATAAAATTTATCAATGGTTGCATACAATGTATATTCAGAAACACTGTTATTTGATAAGTAGTTTTGGCATTCATTTAACACGGAATTAATTTCATCTGAAGATTTTAATTTTTGAGCATTTTTAATCATATGATTATTCTCCAAATTCAGAAATTCTTCAATGGATATCTTTTCGTAATGGATACCATTTGTGAAACTATATAAATTTTTAGAATCACTCGTAGAGCTAATAATCATAATGTCAGGTGCAGTTAAAGTACAAGACATATCTGCTGTGATAAACAAAGGAAGCTTTAACTGAATAAGTATATAAGTTAATAAACAAAAATAGTAATATTTATATTCATCAGGAGTAAAGATTATTAATTTTATATTATTATTTTTGAGTGTTATTATTTTTTGACAAAGTTGAATAAGCAGAGGTTGTTCCAACATAAATATTTCATCGGAGTTCTCATTGGAATTCATTGAGGTTAGTGTCATATATTCTGAAAAAAATAAATTTAAAGGATCCTTTTTGTGAGTAATGTAATCTACAAGAGTGTTACAAATGTCAAGAGCTTCATCTGAAGAGTTTGTAATAAATCCATTACTAATGTCATGTTCACGCTTTTCTTCTTTGGTTCCTTTTACTCTTTGACACATGGCAAACGAAAATGTATTATTTTCGACATCTAAAGGGAAAAAACCAATGCCAGGGTGTGTTTCGTCTTTAGATATAAGTTCTTTAAATTTGGTTTGAAATTTTCGTTTAATATGAGGCTCAAAACAGGAGGACTCTGAAAAATAGAGCCCACCTAATTGAGGATTTCTTCGGATAGCATATTTATTGTCTGTCCACATAGGTATAAATCCTTTCTATCTAATCATTTTGAAGAGTTTCTTTTTTAGAGATAATAAGATATCAAAAATTTTGGTTGATTGACTATTTTTAAAATACCCTTCGATATCTTCTTGAGCATATGAATCATCATGGGTAAGTGTAGGGTAGAAGTTAAGCTTACTAAGAAGATATAATAAAGGTTCATCAATAGCAAATGGGTTAAGTGTTTCAAATACATCATCTTCATCTGGTTCACATCCAATGTTTGCAATTAAGGAGAAATTTACTTGATTTTCAGTAAAATTATTCCTTAATGTATTGTAAAAATTTGGATTATGCTTTTTTAGATAAATTTTCAAACTATCACTTCTTTGTTTAAATGATTTGAAATCAAATCCTTGTGCATGAATTGTTTGAGTCATCTTGCCATCATCATCAATTTTCATAGAGTTCTCTAAGTATAAATCTTCTTCGTTAAATAATAAATCAGCTTTAGTAATAACAAAAAGTAGTTTGCAGGAAGAACGATCATCTCTGCTATATAGTTCAGTAATTAAATTGTTAATGCTATCAAAAAAGTTCTTATATCTTCTAGTATTGTTTTGGCTTGCGTCAGTTGTTTTTAGGTCAGTGGTGTAGTTTTCATTTAGAATGTCGTTGGCACCAATCATTACAATGATATTATTGTGAAATGATATTTTATGGAGCCTTTCAGGCTTCAAAGTTGCTTCACCATCAACATCTTGGAGTCTTAGTAGTAAGCGATGAATCTCATTGTTATTTGAGTCATCAGGAGTGTAACTTAAATAAAATATATAAGGGTCTATATGTGCATTTTCACGAGTAATGGCGGGGATTCTATGTTCCATAAAAAATGTCTTTGCAAGGACCTCGTATTCATTTACAGTTAAAGGAAGGTCGTCCTGAATACTTAAATTCGTCTGAGATGCAAGCATATTATGGAAGGAAGGATCGCTGTATTCTAGGGTAGTGATTGTTTTGCCTGAAGATGGTGGTCCTGCAAGCACAATATCTAATAGCTCTGCTGAACCAGCATGTTTTGGAAGCAATTCATGAGTATATTTAGATACTTTGATTGGAAAGCGTTTTCCATCTGATGTCTTAACGGCTTCAGGAAAGATCCTTGTATCATCATAGATAGCTGTGATATCTGGAGAGGAAACTGTATAGAAGATGACATCATCTAAAGAGCCCTGTTCCTTTAGTTTGTAGTAATTTTCTTCATCTGTAAAAAGAATATCTTCTTCTCCTAAGTGGTTTCCAGCATTGTCAATATAAGGAATGAAAGATGTAAAAGATGAATTTTTTGATGTTACCTTGTTTAATACATTCTTAATGTTTTTCATGTTAATTTCTCCTTTCGGTGTTAGTGTTTGAAGGATGTTGTTTGTAATAATTCAATATATCACGGGCAATCAGCCCGACTTCTGAACTATGGTTATCTTTAGATCTGTCATTCAGACAAACCGTAATAGCATATGGATGTTGTTGATCAAGTAATCCTCCTGTCGTCCATAGGATCAAACTGTTTTTAGCTGTTTCAGCAGTCCCAGTTTTTGCAGCGAGATTTTTTAAATAAAAGGCAGTTCCAGTACCAGATACACAGGTTTGTTTCATCATATTAGAGATTGAAACTGCTATCTTTGAATCAAAAAGAACTTTTTTGTCAGAGGTAGTTGTATCCCAAGATGAGACAGGCGTGTCTTGCTTTTTTGTATATATCAAAGGAGTAGAAAAAGCCCCCTTGTTTAACAAGGTTGATGTTAACAAATTTAGCTGGAATGGAGAGATCTTGCAGTTTGCTTGTCCGATAGCAGCTAGTAGGTAGTTAACAGGATTTTTAGTATCTTTTTTGCCAACGAAAGAAGCATCAGCATAGTTGAATCCTTCATAGTGTTTTGAACTGTCAAATCCCAGTTGCTTCATTTTGGTTAGGAATTCATCTTTTAATTTATTTTCATTCAATTTCTCTAATAGACTGATGAAATATCCGTTACAGCTATGTGCAATGGCTGATTCCATGGTCATTCGTCCATGATAGGCATTACCAGCACATTTAATGTGCATATATTTTTTATTGTCGATAGAAAAATTATGCGTATTTTTTGTACAGTTATATGTATAGTTCTTCAATGATGGATCGATCGTTAGCGCACAAGCAGCTATGACAGGTTTTAAAGTACTACCAGCGGAAAACCAGTCTCCAAAAATATTTCCATATGTTCCAAGTACTTCGCCAGTTTGATAATTTGAAACTACAACATAAGAGTTATCTGCAAAGTTATGATTATTTGTCATGTAGTTGTAAATGTATTGCTGAAGATCACTATCGATGGTCAGTTGAACATTTCCAGATGAATTCTTCTTTGAAGGATGCAGGAGATTTGAAATGTTGAGTCGATCACCTTGGCCAATCAGCCATGGACACTGTCCAATAATCGTTGATTTGGAAAAATATTTGGCAGACATATTAGTTCCAATAAGATTTTCAAAAGCATTTTTCGACTTCTTCCAAGTAATTTTTTGATCATTTGTACCAGTAACAATGATGTTATTATGGCGGTCATAAATAGTTCCCAGGCCATAATACGACTTATTATGATACATTTCTCCAACGGAAGTCGGAGTCATATGTTTTGATGTAACAACTCTTTCTAAAAACACAAAACAAGATAAAAATAAAACTAATACATATATTTTCGCAATAATATGTTTACGAATGTTATTTTGAATCATTAATAGTCCTTCCTTTCATGTTGTTGAGAGAACAATGGACAGCAAGTAACAAAGCAAACGTAATATTGGTTGAGAACCCTAGCGATATAAAAGGGAATCCGATTCCTGATGTCAAGAAACTACCGATATTACTTGAGATATTCAGTAAAAATACAGTTCCAAAAATTAAAGTACATGATTGATGAAGTATCTGTTCGTATTCAGAACAAGAAGACGAATACGAAGATAAATAAAACACAAATGCAACACTTAAAATCAAGGTACAGATTGCAATGAAGATGGAGTAATCATTGCTCAATAGTAAGATCGAGTGGTCATTTGTAAGTGTTGGAATATACCTTTTATAGAGCGTGCCAAGCCCCATGCCCCAAACTCCAACTTCTTTTATATGTCGAAATACGTATAAGATGGATTCGGCTTCCTTTGTCCCATATGCAGCGCTAGGATTCAACCAGACAAATACTCTTGATCGAACATGTGGGATTAAGAACATAACTATCATTGATCCAGAGAGAGATGCCAGGCAGTAACAAATTTTAGTGATCGTACTCTTGGATTTTTTTAAAAGAAGGAATGAAGAGGAAATTCCAATAATTAACAATACACCCAATTCATTGCATAGCAGACAACAAAAATATAATAAAAAGTTATATAACAAGAAGGACAGCAAATTTGCTGATATGTATTTGATGTTTCCTCCGACATATTTGTTTTCATCCTGAGTCAGTAAAAAACTGCTGACAAAAATATATCCAAACAAGATCGTGAAGATCATCACAGGTCCAACATACAAATAAGAACCATTGGTTTTTGAGCCAGTAATACGAGCTAGCAGCATCACAAAAGGTAAGCTAAATGCCAGTATTACGTTGACAATCTTTGATTTGTACAAGTTCAAATGTATTGCTGCATAGCCAAGAATAAAACTAACAAGTATTACCATTACATAGAAAGTATAACGAACTGGTGTCGTTGAACGATGTGCTACGGATAGTCCTAATTGCAGATATATCAGAGCAATTGTGACAGGTTCAAAATGAATTCCTTTTTTGCGGCGAAAATGCATTAAAATAACAGTGATTAAGTCAAGGATACCGACCGCAATGATGTAATCTAGTTTATTTGGCAGGGGATCATTAAATCCGGATAATGTCCAAAGCAACAATGAAGCCGAAAACATGAAATATAAAAAATTAATAATATAAATCTTCTTTTCTTTCATTTGTAGTTTCTTCCTTTCAAGATTATAGATGTTGGATGAGCAGCTCTACAGTATTATCAAAACGAAGGGTGCTTCCAGAGTTTAAGGGAACTCTTTTTTTAGGATCAGCCAAAAGAGGTGTTCCGTTGATAGAAACTTCTCCTTTAAGAACTGTCAAGTAAATACAGTGTTCCTGAACATTCAAATAACAACAAATGTGCTTTCCGCTAACAGGGATCTGCAGGTTGTCAGTACGTCTGTTTCCTAGCAGATAGGATGTGTTATGCAATGACACTTCATGGGAACTTTTATTCGCTTTAAACCCATGTTTTCTTGACATAATGCCAATTGGGTTTGCATGAATGCACCATGATGCATTTTTGTAACTTTTATTGACGGGTTGTTCTTTTAAAGATAAGAGACAATCATATGTGCATATAGCAGTCAATAAAATGAGTGATAGTATGGTAAGCAATTCAAACAATAAGCTCATTTCAAATACCTCTCTATTTTTTTATTTAGGATTTATCTGATTTCTAATATAAGTAAACGAGACAAACCTGAAAAATAAATTGTTTTTTCCAAAATACAATGTTTTCTATAAGACAATATTTCTTACAAGACAATAGTACCAGGTTTGAATTTTAAGAATTTAAGGGGGAAAAGATAAAAGTTTTAAAAAAAATTAGTATAAATACGTTTTCAATAATATCAACAGAAAACGGAGGGAAAGAAATGACCAAAGACAGAGAACAGATTATCTTAGATAAAGATGAAGAAATTTTTGAATACATCAAAGATACTCTAAAAAAACATGACTGTAGATATTTATATGATCCAGACGAACCAAAAAAAATGGAAGTTAAATTCGAGACAGAAAATAAGCCATTTGATATAGAACTTACGATTCAAAGCAAAAAGGTTTATTTTAAATTGATATTTCCTTTTAGAGTGCAATGTACTGCATTAGCACTGGTTGCATTGTGTATTGCTGAATTTAATGAAGAAAGGGAATCTGCACATATTAATCTGAATATTAGGAATGGAAAGATCACAATGGAAGATAACTATACTTTTTGTGAATCAGATCATTATGATATGGAAAAATTTTGGGTTTATATCAAATCATTGAGTCTGGAACCTTTGGAGATATATAACAAATTACATTGTTTTTCAGTTGGGCAAGTTAAAGCACAGGATGACAGACCATTTTATGAAAATTTATTAAGAAGATCATGGATGTTAGTTGAAGATAAAGATAGTTATGAAGATGACGTTATTTATGGAACAGATGATTTAATACATGAAGCTGAGTTTGAATGGAATTTCAAAACGAGAGAAACAGGAATGAAAAGTGGGGTAATAAGAAATTTATTTAAAGAAGATGATGGAGGAACATGGAGAAGTCTTCCATCATCAGGAGTTATTTCTCCAATCTTAAATAAGAAGAATGACGAAGAAATTTTCACCCCATTTGAAGAGGCAAATATATCTTCCACAAGTGACGAATAATGTAGGAAATATAAAGGAGAATATAACATATGACAGAAAGTAAAGAGTTTGCGATCACACTTGCAAAAAGCTTTGTTACAGCACATTTTAATGCTTTAAGTGCACCAATTAGTATGGGAAGAAATGCTGGATACGTTTATGAGATAAAAGCTCCAGAAGATGTGAAAAAGCATATGGTAGAAATTGAAGGAGTATATAAAGGTGCTGGAAATGAAAATGAAACAATTATTTTAAAGGATGAGGATGCAGAGTATCAATGTGTACTTGGTAATGAAACTGTTTATAGCAGATCAATTACAGCAGATAGAATTAAAGTAGGAGAAAGACTTTATACAATTGCTATTAAAGTTCAAAATTATCAATTATACATACCCGTTGTTATGATACGTGAATCCGAAAAAAATTTTTTCATGAAGATTCATAGCTTGTTTGGACGAGCGAATGCTATTAAAGATTTCTATCATCTTGAGATTACAAAACAAGATCGTATCATGGCGCAGACAAATCCAGAGTATCTTGGAAAAGTTGAACTACAAAATAATAATTCCTTTTTTGAGACAAGGAAGGAAATCATGCTTTGGTATGCATTGGTAAAAGACACATTACCAATTGATACACAAAAAACGATTGAAAGAATGTTTAACGATGACGAACAACATAGAGTAGATACTCGATTAAGATTGATTTCAAGAATTGCTCCGATGGTAAAAAAATCTATTGGTGTAGATGCTGATGAAGTAAAAAGAGTACTTGATCAAAGCTTTTATAAAATGGAAAAGGTCAAAAGATTAATCGTAGATGTAATTATGACAATAGAACATGCTCAAAAAAAGGGATGTGCATTATTATTTGTTGGTCCGCCAGGAGTAGGAAAGACCGCATTTATGATGAAGATAGCAGAGTTAATGGATCTTCCGTATGAATGTTTAGCGATGAATGGATTGTCAGCACCATTAGAATTAGAAGGTTTGAGCTCTTGTTATGATAAAGCAGATGCAGGAGTGATTACAAAGGCTTTTGCAGCTCATGGTACATCTCAGATGGTTTTAGCTTTAGATGAATTCGATAAGATACACAATAATTCAAAAGAAGGGAATCCATATAATATTTTTCTAAGAATGATGCTTGGAAATCACTATGATAAATTCCTTGAATGCACAATAAAAACAGATCATACCATTTTTATTGCAACTGCAAATAGTACAGAAGATATACCGGAATATATATTGAATCGATTTGATTCTGTTATTTATTTTGATGAGTACAATGTCGAAGATAAAATGAAAATTGCGAAAGACTTTGTGATTCCAGATGTTCTAGAAAATTATAATCTCAACCATCTCATTTTTGAAGATGAAGCATTAAAATGCATAATTACAAGATATTGTGAGGATGATGGAATAAGGGATGTAAGGCATAATATTGAAAGAGTGTGTGCACGAGTTATCGGATGTAATCTGGCGGATACTCCAATGAAAATTACAGAAGATTTTGCAAAGAGTGTTTTAGAAGAATTAATAGAAGAAACACCAGGACTAACGTTTTCTCGTAGTAAAGACTTATATACAGAACCTGTTGCAAGAGAAATTAAAAAAGCACTGATTGCAACAAAGAAAAATCCAAGTGATGATCCAGACGTATTTGCTACAAATAAAATACGAAAGAAATTAGATTATCTTTTGGCATGTAGAAAAGAAAAGACCATTTTCTTAGAAGAATTTCATCCAGAAACATTTTATGACCGTTTGCATAAGGACATGTTTGGAATGGAAAACGTTATAAAAGAGGTAGTAAACTTCTTCTTTACAGAGTATCTTCAGGGAAATAGATTGAATAGCAATTTGGCACTTTGTGGAGGATATGGAACTGGTAAATCAAGTATTGTAAAAAGCATTGCAGATGTAATGGATTATAAATGCCAAAAGATCAGCCTTAATGGGGTAGAAGATATGAAACAGTTCCGTGGAATCTCTAGTTCATACGCAGGTAGTGAGCCGGGATGTATTGTGAAAGGAATTAAAAAAGCTGGTTCTACAAGAATGATCTTACAATTAGATGAGATAGATAAGTTAAATCCACAGTTTTCGACAGCAATTATTGATTTGCTTGATGGAGAATTTACGGATCATTTTCTTGAAGTACCGATTGATTTATCTCAGACAATCATTATAGCAACAGCAAATGACTGGAGTAAGGTCCCAACTGTTGTGAGAGATCGGTTTATTGTTGTTGATGTTAAAGGATACAGACGGAAAGAAAAGAAAGAAATAATTACGGATTATATTATTCCAAGACTGGAAAAAAGTTATGAGGCAAACAAAGTAAGCATTACAATGGATGAACCAGCAATAAAGTATTTATTAAAGACATATGCGAAATCTTTTGGTGTAAGAGATGCAGAAAAAGCGATGCAAAGCATTTGTTCTAATAAACTTTTAGATCAAGTAGGAAGTGATGATCCATGGAAAGTAAGAATTGATAAAAATGATGTGACAAAATATCTAGGAAAAGAACCAATTCCAAGAGGTAACTTTCCGAATAAAGTAGTTCCTGGTATTTCAAAAGCACTTGCAGTTAGTAATGAGAATATGGGTTTAACCTTTGCAATTGAGACAGTGCTTCTTGAAGAAAATGAAGGAATTGAGATAACGGGGCTTCCAAAAGAGATGGCGATTGATTCCGTGAAAATATGTGTGACATGTATCAAAAAGATGTATCCAAATATTTTAAAAGGAAAAAGTATTCATGTTCATTTTGGAGAAGGTTCTGTTCCAAAAGACGGACCATCCGCTGGGACTGCTTTATTTTTAAGTATTTTATCAGCAGCAGTAAATAAGCCTGTTACTACAGATGATCAATATGATCTTGCTTTTACAGGGGAAATAGGGTTAACAGGTTCCGTTTTTGCAGTAGGAGGTGTTTTAGAAAAACTACAGGCAGCAAGTGATTCAGGATGTACGAAGGTATTTATCCCAATGCAGAATTATGAGAGATTAGAGCAAAATATGATCAATGATTTTGATTGCGAAGTAATTGGAGTAAGTCATATTTCTGAGATTGTAGAAACTGTTTATCCAGATTTTAAGGAGAATTCTTATGAAGAAACTATATGAGAAATTTATTGAAAAAATTAATTGGCTATTCAATAAGGGAGCATGGTTTTGTTTCAGTTGCATCGTATTGATACTTTCCGGAATAGCATTGATTGAGATGGCTTTAATTGATATTGGAAGAGATATTGGGGAAATTATTATAATTAATTCGTGGTATGAGCTTATTATTGTAGTGTTATTAATATTTATCGGAACATGGATAACAGATTTGGTGTATAACTGGGATAATAATGAAAGAGAAGCTGTAGAGATTTCAATTTTTGAATATATGTTTAGTAATGTAGCTTTAATTTTATTAGAACAATTTATAAAAATGAAATTATTTAGACTAGAATGCTTAGATGTTGGTTTATTCATGTATACAACGTTTGTAACAGCTTTTGTAATGTCAATATTATCAAAGTTATTTCATAAAACCTATAAAAATAAGGCATCTGTGAATGTAAAAATTTTGTTTGTACTAATTCCATGGATTGTATTAGTAGTATTTATTTGTTACATTTGTATTCATCATGGAATGCGAGTTTATTTTTTTAGATAAGGGAGAAGAACTTATCTAATTACGAAAGAATGAGGTCAATAATATGAGAAAACCAAGAGATAAATCGACACTTACAAAATTTGAATACATTTTTGATCATTTACTATTGGGAGGAATAATAGCGTATGATTTGATTTATGTTCTCCTTCCATGGTTGACTCCAACTGCATATGTTAACAGATCTTTGCCAAAGATTATCATTTGCTTATTAGCATCAAGTGTGATTGGATTTATAATCTCATATAAAAATAAACGAACGACAAGAAATGTTTTGGCTGACTTCATTTTAGGTGTCGGTATATACTTAATATGGACATTTGGAAAATACATACCTAGTTTTACAAGGTGGATTTTGAGTATCACCTTAATTATCACAGGTATAAGCGTGGTGTTGATAGCGTATTCTGAAATGAAAAGGAAACAAGACGAAAAAGTACTGAGATGGAGATATTGCTTGAAATTAGTGAAGTTGGTGAGAAGAAATGCAGTGATCGCATGTACTATTATTGTAATCATAGTTCCGTCAATGCTTCATTTTGCAGAGAATCAGGAAGTAACAGAAGCATCCAATTCGAATGTTCTTAAAGTACATGAAGCATATGGTGAAAAGTATAGTCTAGCTAAAAATATAGACCAAATCAGGTTAATACGAAATAATGAGACATTTCAAGATCTTACTTACAAACAAAAATGTAAGGTTGTCACAGCTGTGCTACATAGTGAAGCAAACTATCTTGGATTATCGAAATTTCAGATTAAATTTAAAGATTTGAAAGACAATATACTAGGGCGGTTTGATCCGAATGCACATTGTATTATAATTAATGCGAAGCAATTAAGAAACGGTTATATGAGTGGTGGAGATGCAAAGTCTGTGTTAAATACTTGCTTGCATGAATGCAGACACTACTTTCAATATTTAATGATGGATTTATATGAAGGTTCAACTCCAGAACAGAGGAATTTATCTGTTTTAAGAACTATGCCTATAGTAGATTGGATAAAGAATGCGAAAAATTACCAAAAAGGGGATGGGGATGTGCATGAATACAATAAATATGCAGACCAGCCAATGGAAAAAGATGCAAGAGAGTATGCTGAGAAACAGGTTATAGCTTATCATAAGATAATTGATGGCTTTTATATATATGGGAGGTAGCGCGAATGCTTTATTTTATGTCAGATATTCATGGGGAACTAAAAGCATTTAAACGAATGCTAAAGAAAATCAATTTTAATACAAAAAAAGATCAATTAATCGTAATCGGAGATATTGTTGACCGAGATCCAGGCGGAATTGAGATCATTAATATGTTAAAACCATGGATGAAAGAAGGAATTGTTACCGTATGTATGGGCAATCATGAATTATTTACAAGCATGTGGCTGCGAGGGAAACTTTCTGACCGTAAATGGATGGCATTTGGTGGAGAAGAAACTTTAAAGATTATAAAAAACTTCAGCTTTGATCAGAAAAAAGAGTTCCTAAATTTTCTGGAAAATCTTCCAATCTACATAGAAAAAGATTTACCGAACTTTGGGGAAACAGTGATCACTCATTCTGGAATTCATTGCGATCATTATATATATAATGAAGATGGTACGATCAATGTAATCAAGTCAATTGAAAAGGCAGTGAAAAAAGATTTGTATTCATTTTTGATATCAAATGATATTCATTATATTCCTTCTGGTGACTTGAAGAAACTAGATCGATATATGATTATTGGACATACTCCAACGATCCGTATTAATGAAGACAGATCATGTAAGATCATTCGCACACCTTATTATATGGATATTGATTCGGGTTCTGGATATCGTAAAGATGGTGGAAGACTTAGCTGTTATTGTGTGGATATGGATGAAGAGTTTTATGTGTAGATAGTTATAGAAAATTGGTACAGATATGGATTACTAAATGTCTTTTGCATTATAGTACTGTTTGCGGTATATAAAATGATGATAGGATTAGACTACCTAAGAATCATTTTAGGTACAATGTTGGTTGATACATTTTGTGGAATTGCAATCCTTGTACTATATTTGCTTACATACTCCATTGCAAATAATGACTTTAGCTTTGATCGGAACTTTGAAGTGGATTTAGGGATATATACGTTAGCATCAATTATTCTGGTGATAGGTGTGGGTATCTAATGGAACGAAATATCGTAAGAAGATTTTTGTGTAATTTTGCGAGATGTAAAATACCTTTTCAAAATCTATTTAGAACCCTATGTGTAATGGGATTTGTGTGGATGATGTATACTTATTCTGCTCAAGAAAGATTTTCGATTATATGGCTACATGCAGTAGCAAATATTCATATAGAAATGTTTCGTTGACAGTGTAAATTTTTACTGCGAGCGATAAAGAACCTACCATATGATTTCTTCGACCAACAGCATAAAGATCATAAGAATGACCAAAATCCCCAAAGAAAACAGACACTGCAGAATAATTTGAAATATAAAAGGGAAAGAACGACCCAGAAAAGATCTGGTTCGGATATTTTTGTAGTTAAAGTTATAAAAAATAAGGCTGAGCAGCATCAGAAATACAAAAAAACGTTCATGCCATAGTTGTAGTCCAGTTAGAGGAAGTCCGGTTTTTGCATTTGTCAAATCTGAAGTCATACTACAGTAAAGAAAAGAGAGATACCCGAAGAATGCCAAGATTATTTTCCACAGCTTTCCAGTACGAAATCCTGGGATATCAGAATTTATCGAAGAAAGCGTAAATCCAGGTTTTCCAATATCAGAGGAAATATTATCATGTAAAGCTGTCTCAAGTCCCTCAACTGTTTATAAACATCCAAAGAAAATCTGGATAAAACTTTCTTAACGAAAATCTCACCAGACAGCTTGTGCTTTACCAGATATATATTGTTGTGATTTCCAAGAGTCGTCAGTTCCTCATAGCAGGATAGACGATATTCTTCTTCTAAAGTCATGTGTTGGGATTCCTTTTGGTTTATGTAATATGTCGTTGAATAATTGTTATATAATGATGAGAGTGTCAAAAGTATAAATTGCTTATTTGTGCAAGCACAAACGCAATTTATACTTTTGACACTTACATCATATAATTAGTTTAACATAGGTTGATCGTGGAGAAAAGGTGGATTG
>ERZ869983.252-NODE-252-length-18552-cov-5.760812_pt1 | contig 18552 bp, 18 predicted proteins | sample MGYA00521106_ERZ869983 | MGnify/ENA primary metagenome ERZ869983 (study PRJEB32232, sample SAMN07284972) | human gut metagenome | biome: human-associated habitat; material: feces | host: Homo sapiens | place: Tanzania | collected 2014-04-05 ...
GAACCTGATCCACAATGGTTTCATTCAGAAATGGAAGGAATGGAATGAGAAGGAGAAGGAAGATCCGGAGTGGGGAAAGGAGCATCCGCTTGTGTTTGATGTGAAGAAAGAGGATGGGGAGATTCGGGTGAGTGTGTGTGATGAGTAGTAAAAAGATGGCGATTGCTATGTTTGGACAAAAACGATTAAGCAGAGAAGGCGGAATCGAAATTGTCGTCAAAGAGCTTTGCACAAGAATGGCGAAGAATGGTTATACAGTTACTTGTTATAACAGATCAGGACATCATGTGAGTGGTGCAGAATATGATAAGAAAACTGAATACGAAGGAATTAATCAGAAATGCGTTCCAACCATCGAAAAGAAAGGTCTTGCAGCTGTTAGCTCCTCATTCTTTGCGGCACTTTATAGTGCATTTGGAAAATATAATGTCGTACACATTCATGCCGAAGGACCAGCCTTTTTTTCATGGCTGCCGAAGTTGTTAGGGAAAAGAGTAATAGTAACGGTTCATGGTTTGGACTGGCAACGTGAAAAATGGAAATCGGGTTTCGGATCTAAGTTTATCAAACAGGGCGAGAAAAATGCTGTGAAATATGCTGATGAAATCATCGTTTTGAGCAAAGGCGTACATGATTACTTTAGAAATCAGTATGGAAGAGAGACAAGATTTATTCCAAACGGTGTGAATCGACCGGAAATTAGAAAAGCAGAATTGATTACTGATAAATTTGGATTGACAAAAGATTCTTACATATTATTTCTTGGACGATTAGTACCGGAAAAAGGTATTCGATATTTGATTGAGGCCTTCAAGAATGTCAAGACAGATAAAAAACTTGTCATCGCCGGTGGATCAAGCGATACAGATTCTTTTATGAAAGAACTAAAAGAATTAGCGAAAGATGATAAACGAATTATCTTCACAGGATTTGTGCAAGGTCAGATGTTGGAAGAACTATACAGTAATGCTTACATTTATACACTCCCTTCTGATTTAGAAGGAATGCCTTTGAGCCTCTTGGAAGCAATGAGCTATGGAAATTGCTGCTTGGTTTCTGATATTCAAGAGTGTACAGAGGTTGTGGAAGATAAAGCTCTGATATTTAAAAAGTCGAATGTACAAGATTTACAGAATAAGTTACAAGAAGCTTGTGATCGTGCTGAAAAAGTAATGGAGCTAAAACAACAGGCGGCAGATTATATTTGCAAAAAATATAATTGGGATGATGTTGTGAAAGAAACACTGAAATTGTACAGGAGAAAATAAAAGTAAGGAAGTTAAGATATGCGGATTTTACTTGTAAATAAATTTATATTTCCAAAGGGTGGAGCGGAAACGTACACATTCGATGTAGGAAAAATGTTAGAAGAACACGGGCACGAAGTCCAGTACTTCGGGCTTGAGAATGAAAAAAATACAGTAGGAAATCGAGTGGGCTCATATGTGACGAATATGGATTTTTCTCAAGGAATAAAGGCAAATTTAAATGCGCCTTTTCGTATTATCTACTCAAGAGAAGCGCGCAAAAAAATTCGTGCGGTTTTAGATGATTTTCAGCCGGATGTAGTCCATCTCAATAATATACAGTATCATTTGACCCCTTCTATTATTTTGGAAACTAACAAATGGCGTAAAGAAACAAAAAAAGAATGTAAGATTGTTTACACGACACATGATTACCAACTTGTTTGTCCCAGCCATGGAATGTTTGATGTGAACATGAAGCCATGTGAACGATGCTTAGATGGTCATTATATTCATTGTCTTCAAACTAAATGCTTGAAAAATTCCAAAGCAAAAAGTCTCCTTGGAACGCTGGATGGATATATGTGGAAATATAGTAAAGCATATTCATATGTAGATGCCTATATTTGCTGCAGCTTTTTTCTTAAATCAAAATTAGACACGCAAAAAAGATTCCGTGATAAAACCATTGGGCTGCATAATTTCAAAAAAGAGATGCCGCATTTGGATAACATTCAAAAAAAGGGTTATGTATTAGAGTTTGGGCATCTTTCGCGAGACAAAGGAACGGATACTTTGCTTGAAGTAGCCAAGAAGATGCCAAATACCGAATTTGTATTTATTGGCTATGGTCCGTCGGCTGATAAAATGAAGGATATTCCAAATGTGAAGTATCTGGGATTTAAGACGGGAGAAGAACTTTATCGTATTATTGCTGAGGCAGCAATCAGTGTCTGCCCGTCTGAGTGGTATGAGAACTGCCCGTACTCTGTTATGGAGTCGGTACTTCTGGGTACGCCTGTTGTTGGATCTAAAATGGGAGGCATCCCTGAATTAATTGAGCCTGGTAAAACCGGAGAGTTGTTTGAAGCGGGTAATGTGGAAGAACTGATGAAGGCGATAAAGAAAGTTCTTCAAACACAAGATGTATTGGAAAGATATACAAAGAATTGTAGTCAGGTGAAATATGAAACGACAGAGAGCTACTATATAAAACTGATGAAAATTTATCGAGGAGAAAAGAATGTGGAACAAATTTCTTCGTAACCCACTTTATATTGTCAAAGGTTATGAGCTGAGAAAACTGCTCTGGCAATCGGGGGGGGGCACAGCGGTCTGCAAAAAATATTTGAAGTTCAGCGATACCTTTCCTGAAAAGCTGACATTCCCAGAAACCCATGTGGATGAGCCTATTTGGTTATTTTGGAATACAGGGTTGGAGCAGGCACCTGAGATAGTGAAGACTTGCTATCAATCTATAAAAAAATATGCCGGCAGACAAGTTGTTTTGCTTACAGAAAACAATGTACATAACTATATAAATATGCCGGATTATCTGAATGAAAAATTAAAAAGCGGAGCCCTTCCATTAGCGATTTATACAGATTTGATGCGTGTAGCATTATTGGAGCATTATGGTGGGACATGGATGGATGCAACAATACTGCTAACAGATGAAATCCCACAGGAAATATTAAATAGTGATTTTTTTGTGTTTCATAATTCACTCGGCGAAATTGATAATCCCGTATTGTATCCGGTCTGGTTCATCCACGCCAAGCAACATAATAGAACGATTTGTGAGATTCGTAATGTTCTATTTGCTTACTGGAAACGAAATAATCATGTACCAGAATATCTGTTTTCAAATATTGTAATTACACAAATAATGAGGTCATCACCAGAGGTTGAGAAAAAGATGCCTTATTTGAATAGTGACTACAGCGAATATCTGGTTAGAGTATTAGGAGATAAGTTTACAGAGGAAAAATTTAATTGGATTAAGCGGCTTACTGGGATACATAAACTAACCTATAAATTAGAACCATCAATTGATAAGGAGGAAACAGTTTACCATTATCTGGTGCGGAATCTATGAACCATTTGAATAGTAGTTTCTGCAAGATAAAGGGAGACAATTAAATTATTATGCTGAATGACTACTATCAAAATATTGGCGTGAAAGGCTTTATACAAAGATATGGAATTGTGAATGCCGTCAAACGAGGGGCATTTATGTTTATCAAATTGCATCTTGTCAAGGATTATGAGGTGCGGAAGGTATTGTGGCAGGAACGAGCTTCTTCTAAGATAAAATCAAATTTAAAGTATAAAGACACAGATGTTCAAGGGCTTAGCTTTCCCGAAAATGATGTAGAAAATCCGATTTGGATTTATTGGAACAAAGGTATTGAACAGGCACCGATTATTGTTCAGAAGTGCTACGAATCTGTATGTAAACATTCCAATCAAAAAATTATTTTGCTGAATGATCAAAATCTTGCAGATTACATTCGATTGCCAGATTACATTGAAAGGAAAAAGGATGCTGGCCAGATTCCGATGGCTGGATATGCGGATCTGATGAGATTTGCATTACTGGAACATTATGGTGGCACGTGGATTGATTCCACGGTGTATCTTACAGAGCCGATTCCAGATATGATTTTAAATAGCGACTTTTTTGCAGTACGAAATTCACTGCTGCTGATAGATAACCCTGTGCTATATCCTGCATGGTTTCTTCATGCAAAAAAGGAAAACAAGACCATTCGTGAAATAAGGAATGTTGCATTTGCATATTGGCTGAAAAATGAACATGTAATTGAATATCTGTTGCCGAATTTGATTATCACATTGGTGGTGAAGAGCAATCCGGAAGTTGAGAAAGAAATTCCATATATGAACAGTGATTATAGCGAGTATCTAGTTAAAGTTTTAGCTGATGATTATTCAGAAGAGAAATGGAATTGGCTCAAAAAACTTACAGGTATTCATAAATTGACATATAAATTGTCTCCGGATATTGAAGCAGATGATACATTTTATAAAGCGTTGATTGAAAATAGGATAGAATAAATGTTGCAAAGTGGGATGGAAAGAAGAATGGGAGCAATTGATTTAATAAAAAGCGACTTATTTCGCTATGCCGGAACAACATCATTTACAGAACTTATTAAAACATATGCTAAAGAGGCCGGTTTTCGCTTCTCCGTGGCATTTCGGTTGGTAAATGCTGGGGGGCGTTAAAATTGCTAGGAGTAATCCTATGGCAATTTAGAAATCACCAGCAAATTCAGATATTTAGAAAAACGAAAATTGGATATGGATTATATATTAGCCACGGAGGGCCTGTTGTTGTTAATCCCTCAGCAGTTATTGGAAATAATTGCAATCTTTCTCAATTTGTAACGATTGGATCAAATGAAGGAAAAGCAGCAGTAATAGGAGATAATGTTTATATTGGTCCTAATACTTGTATAGTTGAGGATGTATGTATTGGAGATAATGCTACGATTGGTGCAGGAAGCGTTGTTACCAAGGATATTCCATCGAATGCAACGGCGGCTGGAAACTATGCAAAAGTGTTAAATTTTAATAATCCGGGTAGATATATTCAAAATAGATATTTTGAATAGTGATCCGAAGAGTGGAAGAGGAATATTATGAAAAACATATTGTTTGTGATGCCATCGTTAGGTAGTGGCGGAGCAGAAAAAAGTCTTGTGAATTTATTAAACCTTATAGATTATGAAAAGTATGCAGTGGATTTGCTGCTGTTCAAACGAGAAGGACTGTTTTTGTCTCAAATTTCTAAGAAAGTACGATTATTACAGCCTACAGATTCACTGCAATATGCTTATAAAATTGATAGAGGGATGTTTAGCTCAGCTTCAGGTATTAAAGCTGGAATTCTAAGAGGGACAAGTACATTTATATGTAAATGTCTTTACAAGGAAAATGCAAGACAACAGAGATGGATAAAATTCTATAAACGGTACTTGCCCAATTTGGAAGAAGAATATGATATTGCTATTGGATTCTTAGAGGGCGATGCATCATATTATGTGATTGACAAGGTTAATGCAAAGAAAAAAATACTTTGGATTCATAACGATTTCAACGAAATAAGGAAATATGAAGATGCAAAGATTTACGAAAAGTATTTTCAAAAAGCAGACAGCGTTGTAAGTATCTCTGATAAATGTGTGCAGATATTAAAACAGAATTATCCTGCCTTTGTAAACAAATTTTATTGTTTGCCCAATTTAACATCAGGCTCTTTATTGAAAAAAATGTCGGAAGAGTTCGAAGTATCAGAGTTTGAAAAAAATCAGTTTAATGTTTTGTCAATAGGCCGTTTAACAAGACAAAAGGGCTATGATTTTGCAATCGATGCAGTGAAAATCTTGAAAGAAAAGTATTCAGATATTCATTGGTGGATTATAGGAGCAGGTGAGCTTGAAGAGCAGCTCAAAAAACAAGTAAAAGACAATGAACTAGAGGAGTATATTACATTTCTAGGATTGAGAGCAAATCCATACCCGTATATTAGGAGGTGCGATTTGTTAGTACAGCCTTCCAGATGGGAAGGAAAATCAGTTGTTTTGGATGAAGCAAAAATACTGGCAAAACCAATACTTGCAACTAATTATTCTACAATTAAGGATCAGTTGAAGGATAAGAAAGAGGGACTGATTACTGATATAAGTCCTAATGCAATAGCAGAAGGAATAATTGAACTTAGAGAGAATCACCAATTGTATAACTCCATTCAGTGTTACTTGGATAAACATGAGTATGGTAATGAAAAAGACATTCTACAATATTATGAATTGCTAGAAAAACAAAGTAACTAGTGTGGATATGAAAATATAAAATAGAGGAATAATCGTATGAGGGTTTTGTTTATATCAAAAAGCATTCATGATGTATCAGGGGCAGGAGTAGGATCAAGAATGCATTTGAATGTATTGAAAAAATTAGTTGGAGAAGAAAATGTATATGTAGTGGATGTTGGGGTATCTGAGACTGCATGCAGAGAAGAAAAGTATATTGCGTATGGAAAATATCACGGTATTTTAGATCGACTGAATAGGTGTTTAGAGGGAAACACATATTTATTCAGTAATAAGATTATAAGTGATATATGTCAATTGATAAAAAATGAGAATATTTCTTTTGTTTTTGTTGATGATTCTTACTATGGAAATTTAGTAAAAAAGATAAAAGAAAAATGCGATGCAGTGGCAGTTGTTACCTTTTTTCATGACGTCAAGGCAGAGTTGTTTAGAATTTGGATAAAAAACGCACTGTGGTACGACAAAATTGATTTCAGAATTGGATTGACCCAGGAAAAGATCAGCACGATATATACAGACGCCAATATCGTCTTAAACCAAAATGAAAATAAGTTACTAAACAGATATTATAATGAGGATGCGGACTTTTATTTTCCTGTATGCGTATCGAAAAATCACACACAACAAATGGGCTTGAATCCATATTGTGGAAATAAAAAACATATTCTATTTGTTGGCACATATTATTTGCCAAACATTCAAGGCCTGCATTGGTTTTGTGATACGGTATTTGATAGTGTAAAAGAGAATTATGATATATGGGTAGTTGGAAAAGGACTAGAAAAAGTACGAGATGAGTTTAATGACGATGATATCCATGTGATTGGGTTTGCTGATAGCTTATCGGAATACTATAGTTACGCAGATATGGTAATAGCACCATTAACAGATGGTGGAGGTATGAAAATAAAAACTGCAGAGGCAATCTCCTATGGAAAGATGTTTTTAGGGTCTTCAGAAAGCCTATATGGATACTGGGAGGAAATCCCAGATGATTTGAAAGGTAAAGTTGTGTTTAAATGCGATACAGCGGAAGAATATCTGAAAGCTTTCAACAAGATAGATAGAAAGCCGATCTGTAAGAAAAATGAGGAGCTGATTATGCTTTATGATCGACTCTATTCTGAAAATGCAGCTTATAATATCGTGAAGGAAATTGTCGAAAAAACAACAGGAGCTAAACTATGATTATTACAAAAACACCATTCCGCATGTCTTTTTTTGGCGGCGGAACAGATATGGAAAGTTTTTTTAGAGAAAACGGTGGAGCTGTTTTATCTACCACATTTGACAAATATTGTTATGTAAATGTACGCCATTTACCAAGGTTCTTTGACTATTCTACGGAGTTGTCTTATTCAAAGACGGAGCGCGTGACAAACATTGACGATATTCAGCACCCTGCAATCCGCAACGCAATGAAAATGTTAGATATGCATGAGATTCGTCTTACATATGAAGCAGACCTTCCGGCACGTTCTGGCTTAGGAACATCAAGTTCCTTTGCAGTTGGAATGTTAAATGCTTTTTATGCTTTGAAGGGCAAGTACGCAGACAAGAAGAAACTGGCAGATGAAGCAATTCATTTGGAACGTAATCTTTGCCAGGAAGCTGGTGGTTGGCAGGATCAAATTGCTGCATCTTTCGGTGGGTTCAATCGTATCAACTTTAATGCAGACGGATATGAAGTCCTGCCTGTTATTATTTCACCAGAGAGAAAGAAACAGCTCAATCAGAATTTAATGATGTTCTTTACTGGGTTTACCCGTTTTTCTTCTGATGTGCAGAAAGTAAATGCAGCAGGAAAACAAGATAAGACTACTCAGTTGAAAGAGATGTTGGCATTGGTCGATGATGCTGAACGTGTTTTGACAGATAAGAATGCAGATCTTGATGATTTTGGCAGAATGCTGGATCACACCTGGAGACTAAAGCGTCAAACTGGATCGGCTGTTTCGACGAACAGTATTGATGATTTGTATGCCAAAGGCATGGCAGCTGGTGCTCTGGGAGGAAAACTGCTTGGTGCAGGCGGCGGTGGGTTTCTTGTATTCTATGTTCAGCCTGAACGACAGGATGCGGTGCTCCGGGCAATGCGTGACCTGATGCATATACCGTTTTCGTTTGAAGACGGTGGTACGAGGGTGATTCATTATACGCCGGAAGCATACGAGCCGAATGTGTGATGGAAAGAGAGCAATAACAATGAGAGAACTTAGTAATAAATTGAAAAAACATGTGGAACTGTTAATTTCTAGATATCCTGTTCTAGAGTGTTGTGAAGACGATATTGTTCATGCATATTTTATGCTTAAGGAAAGCTATGCTACGAACCATAAACTGCTTGTAGCGGGCAATGGCGGTTCAGCAGCAGATTCGGAACATATTGTTGGAGAACTAATGAAGGGTTTTAAGCTTGCAAGAAAATTAGATAAGGCAATCTCTAAGAAATTGATTGATGAGAGTGAAGAACTTGGAAAGACTCTTGCACAGAATCTTCAAGGGTCTTTGCCAGCAATTGCATTGGATGGTCATCCAGCATTGTCAACAGCGTATATGAATGACTGTGAACCATTACTTTGCTTTGCACAGCAGGTTAATGGCTATGGGGAAGAAGGAGATGTGTTTTTAGGCATATCCACAAGTGGAAACAGCAAAAACATCTTGTATGCAGCGGTTACTGCACATGCAAAGGGAATGAAGGTTATCGGATTAACTGGAGCAAAAGACAGCAAACTTGAAAAAATGAGTGATGTGTGTATTAAAGTGCCACAGGTAGAGACATATATGATTCAGGAATTGCATTTGCCAGTGTACCATTGCCTTTGCTTGATGTTAGAAGATACTTTTTTCAGTAGTGAAAGAGCATAAAATACAAAGAGGAATGAGATGACAAGTATAAAGATTTCAAAAAAATCGATTGTTTTTGCTTTTTTTTCACTGATTATTCTGATGCCAGCTTACATTACTAATCAGTTGTCATTTATTAAAGTACTGAGTAATTTTGTAGCTATTTGTATGGTGTTATTTATTATTAAAGAGAAAATTAGATTATCAAAATTCGGAATATCAGTTAGTGTATATTATTTATATATTGTGATTAATGGGTATTTTCATGGGCAAGGAGAAATACACTTTTTAATATCCACAGCTAAAATGCTATTGTTTCTGTGCGTAGTCGATATAGTATTAGCTAAGCGTTATGAGAAGGTTATTTCTATTTTATATGTTATATTTCTAATTATTACTATAGTAGATATCGTTTCTATTTTTTTGTTTCCAGATGGATTATATCAAACAACGACAACGTGGAATGAATGGTCTAGTTCTGATGTAAAAGGATGGCTGTTAGGTAATAAGAATAATCATATTATTTGGTATTTAACAACAATGTATTTGTCATATGTTAAATACATAATGACAGATTTGAAAAAATACAAAGTAAGATGGTACATAGTAATGTTTATTACATTAGTGACTGTCATACATATCCAGTCTTCAACGTCAATTGTAGTAGCGATTATAGCAGATATTGGTATGCTGTATTTTCATTTTAGAAAGAAACAGACAATTCACGTTAATATGGGAATAGTAGGAATCGTCTATGTGGTTATGCAATCCATAATACTCATGGGTAGCATCACCTTTTTACAACCAATAATTACTGGGGTGTTAGGAAAAGATTTGACGTTTTCTGGAAGAGTTACAGCATGGATGAATGCGAGCGTTTATATTTTTCAGAAACCGATTTTGGGTTGGGGACAAATAACGGCGGAAAGTGCCAAAAAGATGTTAGGAAGTGCTGCACTTGTTAACGCACATAATCAATGGCTGCAGATTTTATGGGAAGGCGGCATTATTCAGTTAGTCCTTTTAACGGTTGTGTTCGCAGTTATGATTAGAAAAATACAACAATGCAGTGAGAAAACAATTTCTGATATTTCCAATATTTTGTTTACCGTTGTTTTAATTGCCATGGCTTTTGAGGTTGAATTGGGTAATTTGGTTTCCTGGGTATTAATTGCACTATTTTATCATACAAATTGGTATTTTGATGAGTACAAAGAAAAACAGGAGAGTTTAGTGTGAAAGAAAGTAGAGGACAGCCCAAAAGTGGCGCACTGAAACAAGCTACCTGTAAAGGCAACTTTTAGAAAGTAATATGTAGTAATCAAAAATCAAGAAGCTATTGGTTCGGTTGGAGGCAATAAACCTTCACGAATTAGCAGTTTCTGAGCTTGTTTGATTGCCTTTTGCTTCTGCTTTTCCAGTAAAGCTTCAGGCATATCGATTTTGTAAAGATCGCAGGGATTCCAAGTTTCTCCAGTTGTTAACATCTGGAAGATTGCAGTGAGAATCATTCTTGCGATTGCAATGATAGCTCGTTTCTTACCACGACGTTTTACAAGAGATTCGTATTTCTTTTTGTAGTAAGGGGATTTGTCAGATTTCACGGCTGCATGGGCACATTGTACTAATGCAGGTTTGAGGTAGACACCGGCACGTGTAATCCGAACAGATTTCTTCTTACCCACAGATTCGTTGCTGCCAGGAGTTAATCCAGCCCAGCAACATAAACGTTTGGAGGAACAGAATTGAGACATATCAATACCGATTTCGGAGATGATGGTGATTGCACTATCATATTTAACACCCGGAATGGTACAGAGTAACTCGACAGCATTTTCATAATCAGGATCAGAAGCGATTAAAGATTCAATTTCAGAATCTACATCATTGATCGCAGCTGTGATATAATCCATATGTGCACGGACGAGGTGCATACGATATTTTGGGGAATCAGTCATCTGATATCCTTCAATGGATTCAATAACAGCATCTTCTTTAGCTTTGAGGCGCTTAAGAAGTTTTGATGCAATCACTTCATGGTCAATAGAAGTTCCAGACTGCTCTAAAAGGTAGTCAATGATGGATGTGGATGACTTCCCAAAGATATCGGAAACAATAGAGTCTAATGCGACATTACAAACAGTAAGCGCATTCTGATACCGATTCTTTTCACTGGAACGGCAGGAAACAAGCTTATAGCGATACCTTGTAAATTCACGTAAAATACGGATTTTTTTGCAAGGTATATAACTGCCCCTTACCAGTCCTAAACGGAACAAATCACCAATCCATTTCGAATCCTTTGTGTCATCCTTGTTACCTTTAACAGCTTTAACCCACTTGGGATTAGCAATAGTAACATTGATTTCATCTTCAAGCAACCACTTCTTGAATTCAAGAATAGAATTGTTGAAAGTAGAAAAACGTCTTTTCTGATAGGAAGGTTCAATGCCGCTGGATGTTTTGATGATTGTGGCAACGAGAAAAGATTTGTGAACATCGACGCCACAACAAGTTTGAAAAGTGACTTTCATAAGCAAACGCTCCTTTCGTAAAAAGATAAGAAGCTTGTGCTTGAAAAGGCAGAACTTACACTGATTAGCATGCTGTCTTAAAACGAGAAAGGTTTCTACAACTCCTCCTCCCGTGCTTTGTAGTATAGCTTCTTGAAACTATTATTGCACAGTGTAGGGGAAAGTGAAATCTTTCATCACTATTTGTGCCGCCGCAAAGCGGCGGAATGGAGATTAGCATGAAAAAGATATTAATAAAGGGATACTATGGGTATCATAATTTAGGCGACGATTTTATATTATATTCGTTATTAAAAAGTTTGGATCGAGCATCTAAATTGGAAGCAGGTGTAAAAGAGTCTTATCAAGTATCTGTAATTTCAAATGGAGATGCTTATCAAGAATTATTTAAAAAATTCCATAATATAAGCTGTAAAATTATTCCTGAACGAAAATTTCGTAAACTTCATAAAAGAATAGAGCTAATGAAATGCGACTATTGGATTATTGGTGGTGGTGGGCTTTTTCCGGATGAAAATGCGGCGAATTTTCCGAGCCTTCTTAGTAGTATTCAATTTGCAAAGAAATTCAATGCAAAAGTTTGCATATACGGTATAGATATAAATTCGATTAATAGTTCTGAAAATAAAATCGTGTGGAAAAAGATTTCCCAATTAGTAGATTTCATCATTGTTCGCAATCATAAAAGCTATTGTTTACTTAAGGAATTAGGATGTACAAATATTAAGGAATCAGTGGATATTACATTCGGGGTGGATACAGAAGCGGAAACTAAAAGCATGGATAGCTGTTTGAAAAAATTACATCTTGAACAGGGAAAATATAATTTATGGGCTATTCCTATGCCATGGTTCCCGAACGAATATGACGAGAAAGTACACGGGGAACGTTATAAGAAATTATTGGATAATTTATCAGAAATAGCACACAATCAGCATTTAAAAGAGAATATAAATGTGTTTTTGCCTTTTTATTATGACATGGATATGGGATTGATTAAAGATATGGTAGAGAAATTGAAGCTGCCATATGTAATTTGTGATAATTCTAAAGCACTAACGTTAGGGGAAAAGCGGGCATTATTTCGCTTTTCAAACTGCAATATATGTATGCGTTTCCATTCAGTAATGTTTTCTATTTATAATGGTCAAGCAGGTGTTTTTATTTCATATTCAGATAAAACTTCTAATGTGATACGCATGATGGGATTAGAGGATTATTTGGTTGAATACGGCATTCGAAATAGTGCGGATTTTTATAAAGAATTTGATTTGGATATGCAAAGGGTGAATCGAGTGATGGATAATATCTTCTCTGATGATAAAAAATCAATCGAAAAGATCACTTCGAAAATGAAGCAGGAAGCAGCTGTGGCACAAGAGGAACTGATTAAGTGGTTGAAATAGAGGAATATGCATAATGAATAAAGAAAACAAGAGATTATTTCAAACAATTTTTATTTCTGGAATAGCTACAGTTTTTAGCTACTTGATTAATTTTCTGTTGACACCGTACATATCAAATCATGTAGGAATCGAAGCATATGGTTTTGTTTCGATTGCAAAAACAGCAGTTTCGTATGCTCAAATTATTACAGTTGCTTTAACGACTTTTATTGTTCGCTATATCACGCTTAATTATCATAAAAATAAGATTGAAGAGGCAAAGTCATATTATTCCTCATCAATCCTAGCATGTTTTCAATTATCGGGAGCGTTGTTGATTTTTGCATTATTATGTATATTTAAATTGGAAAATCTTCTGAAGATTCCGGAAAAATTGATTCCATCTGTAAAAGTTTTGTTTATATTCGTTTTTATCAATTTTGTTCTAACTACAATAGTTACTCCTTTAAATGCCAGTTGTTTCATAAAAAATCGCTTAGACTTAAACGGGATTGTTAAAATTATCTCCTATATAGCAGAGTCGGTAGTGCTGGTTGTTATTTTTAGGTATTGTACTGCAGATATTTGGGTTGTAGGTTTTGGTTCATTTATTGCAGCAATTGTATTAGTTGGAGGAAATTACATTCTAAAGCAGAAGCTTACTCCGGAACTTAAGTTCAGAAAAAAACTTGTTTCATATAAACGAGTAAAGGAAATGATGAGTAACGGGATTTGGCAATCTGTTAATAGTTTAGGGAATACTTTAAATAGTGGGCTTGATTTATTGATTTCGAACTTGATGCTCACTGCTGTACAAACAGGGCAAATTGCAGTTGTTAAAACTATTGGAACGATGTTTTCTATGTTATATCAAGTGGTCAGTCAACCATTTCAACCACGTATGTTGAAGATGTATTCAACAGGAAACAAAGAGCAGTTCTTTAATGAGCTAACAAAAGCCATGAGAATATGTGGATATTTTTCTAATGTTGCATTTGCAGGTTTTGTAGTATTAGGGTGGACGTATTTTAAACTTTGGATTCCAAACGAAGATACAAATATATTGTATGTATTAGCTATTTTGACCATTGTAAGTAGCGTGACGGAAGGCGTAGTACAACCTTTGTATTATATCAACACACTTACTTTAAAAAAGAAAATTCCATGCCTTGTGACGATAGGTGGCGGATTATTAAATGTCTTATTTATGTATCTCTTGTTGAGATACACAAATTTGGGAATTTATTCTATTGTTGTAACTACAGCAGTTATAATGACTATAATTAATTTTGTATTTACACCAATGTATGCGGCATACTCTATAAAACTTCAACCTCTTAGAATATATAAAGTGCTGATTAGACATATATGTTCGGTTATAATTATGGTAGTGATTTTTAAAGGAATTACTTTAATTTATATGCCACACAACTGGGCTGGATTAATACTTGAAGCGTTGATAATGGCACTATTAGGCATAATAATTCATGGCGTGACTATGCTAAACAAGACTGAAAAAGAAAAGTCATTAAAAAAATTGAATCGGATAGGTCAGAAAATAATGCATTAAACGCAATTTGGAGAAAAAATAAAATGATATCAACAAAAGAAGATTTAAAAAACATAATAGCACTTGAAGAAAAGGGGTATGGCAGAAGTAGCTTAATACGTCGATACTTACGAGAATTAAGAATTTGTGAGTACTATAAAAATTGTGCGGGGGGGGGCACAACACGACTCTTATTTAAACTCCATAACTTTTATAGAAATAGGTTAGGGTTGCGATTAGGGTTTGAAATTCCGTTAAATGTTTTTGGAAAAGGACTACATATATTTCATACAGGAAACATTATCATCAATGCAACTTCATCTGTCGGAGAATATTGTAATATAATTGGATCAACTTGTTTGGGCAGTAAAGATGGTGGAAACGGTCCAACAATAGGAAATCACTGCGAATTGGGGATGAATTCAGTTGTCATTGGAAATGTTAAAATAGGAAATAATGTTTATATTGGAGCTGGGGCAGTGGTAACTAAAAGCTTTAAGCAGAATGGAGTTTCTTTGGCTGGGGTTCCAGCTAAAATTGTAGCAAGCAGAAAAGATAGTAAGAAAGCTGATTGAAAAATTATGAAAACAGTAATTATGGCCGGAGGGCGAGGAACTCGAATATCTGAATTATTTCCTGATATTCCGAAGCCTTTGATTCCGATAGAAGGCGTTCCAGTTCTTGAGCGAGAGATTGTCTCGTTGAGAGATCAGGGATTTAAAGATATCATTATGACAGTTTCCCATATGGGAGACAAAATTATGAACCATTTTGGAGATGGCGCTAAATGGGGGGTGGTGATTCAGTACTACAATGAAGTTACACCGCTTGGAAACGCTGGTGCACTTTTTAAGCTGCGAGAGCAATTAGGGGATGAACCGTTCCTACTTTTGAATGCGGATGCCATTTTTGATGTTGATTTCAACCGGATGGTTAGATTCCACCAGGAACATGGTGGATTGGTGACATTGTTCACCCATCCGAATAACCATCCGTATGATAGCGGGCTCATCATTGCGGAAAAGGATATGTCGGTTCAATCTTGGCTGGCGAAGGAAGATGTTCGTCCGACATATTATAAAAATAGAGTAAATGCTGGACTGCATGTAATTGATCCTAAAGTCCTTGATATGGTGTCGATCGATGCAGATAAAATCGGCACTGTGGACAAGAAGACAGGGAAGAATGTAAAAGTGGATTTGGATCGTCAGCTTCTGAAACCGCTGGCTGGATCTGGTAAGATATTCTGCTACGATTCTCCAGAGTATGTAAAGGACATGGGAACACCAGAGCGCTTCCATCAGGTAGAAGAGGATTTCAAAGCAGGAAGAGTATCAGCTAAGAATCTTTCAAATAAGCAAAAAGCTGTGTTTCTCGATAGGGATGGTACGATCAATAAATATGTTGGATTTCTTAGAAACATTAACGATTTTGAGTTGATTGACGGCGTAGCAGAAGCAATCAAGAAAATCAATGCGTCTGGTTATCTTGCAATTGTAGTCACAAATCAGCCTGTTATTGCTAGAGGAGAGGTGACCTTTCAAGAACTGGAAGAGATCCATAATAAGATGGAGACAGAACTTGGCTTGCAGGGAGCCTACCTTGATGCAATCTATTATTGCCCTCATCATCCACACAAGGGATATGAAGGCGAAGTGCCAGAATTGAAGATTGAATGTGATTGTCGCAAACCGAAGCCGGGAATGTTGCTGAAGGCAGCTGACGATTATAATATCGATTTGTGTCAAAGCTATATGATTGGCGATGGTGAAAATGATATTAAAGCTGGATTGGCGGCTGGATGCAAAGCAATTTTGGTTAATGGAGACGGAACAGATGCTAAGGGTGAAGACTTTGGACAAGCCGATACATTGGCTTCGGTATTGGAATTTGTAGACAAGTATTTATGTTGAGAAAAGCCTAAAATGATATTTATGGGTTAATTAAATTGCGAGTACAGAGAGGAGAGAGTATGAAAACAACATTACTTATCATGGCAGCCGGAATCGGCAGCCGATTTGGAACAGGAATAAAACAGTTGGAGCCGGTGGATGATTCTGGTCATATCATCATGGATTACTCGATCCATGATGCAATCGAGGCTGGCTTCAATCATGTAGTATTTATCATCCGTAAGGATATCGAGAAGGAGTTCAAAGAGGTGATTGGTAATCGTATTGCCACCATTTGCTCCTCTTATAATGTAACTGTAGACTACGCTTTTCAGGATATCAATGATATTCCGGGAGCTCTGCCGGAAGGCCGTACAAAACCGTGGGGAACCGGTCAGGCAGTCCTTGCAGCAAAGAATGTTCTCAATACACCGTTCATAGTCATCAATGCAGACGATTACTATGGCAAAGAGGGATTCAAGGCCGTTCATGAGTATCTGGTAAACGGCGGCAAGTCCTGCATGGCTGGCTTTGTGCTGAAGAACACTTTGTCTGATAACGGTGGTGTGACTCGTGGTATCTGCAAGATGGACGACCAAAACAATCTGACTGAGGTTGTTGAGACCAAAAACATCGTAAAGACAGCGAACGGAGCAGAAGCAGATGGCGTGGCTGTTAATGTAAATTCTCTGGTATCCATGAATATGTGGGGCTTGACACCGGAGTTTTTGGATGTGCTGGAAGATGGCTTTAAGGAGTTCTTTGAGAAAGAAGTACCGGAGAATCCGCTGAAGGCAGAATACCTGATTCCTATCTTCGTCGGTGAACTGCTGGAACAGGGAAAAATGTCTGTGAAGGTTCTGAAAACCAACGATACTTGGTATGGTATGACCTACCATGAAGATGTCGCAGCCGTAAAGGACAGCTTCAAGAAGATGCTGGAGAGCGGCATGTACAAAGCTGATCTGTTCAGTGATCTGTAAACGACGATGAAAGAAATGATTGATTTACTCGGAAAAATCCTCACAAACATTCTAACAGCTCTTTATGAGCCGTTTGGATTCTCACTTCTTCTATCCTTTCTGGCAATGTTTTTCTACCTGTATGCATATGAACCTACCGCAGCAGGTAAAGGATGGAAAATCGCCATAGTGATATGGTATCAGAAATTTAAGAAGAGTGGGTTCTTTCGGAAGCTGTTCCTATTGGTGTTTGTGACTTCGATGATCTTATTCAGAACGCTACTGAACCGGAATCTGTGGATGAATCCTTTATCTAATATTATGGGTGGCTGGGGCATTTGGGAGACAGTGAACGGCGAGAGGAAGCTGACTACCGAATGCATTGAGAACGTAATCATGATGGTACCGTTTTCAGCAATAGTGCTGTGGACATTCGGAGAGAAGATAGGAAACGGCTGGAAGAAGATACTGTGGTATAGCGGAAAAATAGCATTTATTTTTTCAGTAAGCATTGAGATGCTACAATTATTGCTTCGCTTGGGAACGTTTCAGCTATCGGACATCTTCTACAACACAGTCGGTGGAGTGATTGGCGGATTGATGTACTACGGAATCATGAAGGCAAGAAAGCGTCTGTAAAAAGAGATGGAATTGTGATATACTGGGAGCGATAGCTCCCTACGCTGCTCTGATAGTCACACACCTCTTCGTGGTGAGCAGCAGGCAACGATCTATGTATGATCGGCTGAGATGTGAGAATAATTTGTCGCTTATTGTTTTATTTGGAACTTGGCTGAGTTGCTTAAAGTTAAAGTTCGAAACCAAAGGATTTGTCAAAAACATTGAGATTGATGGAGGCGCTGTGATGAACAGTCTGATGGTAACTTATATGTGGGCTCAGATGGGATATCCTACGGGTGTATGTGGGGTTCGTAGCCAACACTTACATGAAACAAAACAGCTGAGTGAAGAATAGAACGTAAATAAACGAAACTACACTTAGAGGCCATACCTCTGGACCCCGCTAATAGATTATTACAAGGATGTTTACATATATAGGAGAAGATTAATGGCAGATGATTTCAAATTTGGAACCCCACTTACGCCTGACATGATTTCAAAATTTAATGCTAGTATACAACCGCAAAGAATGATTGCAGAAAGTATTGCAGCAGAACAGGACCGTATGATGCGTCAGGCTCAAGAAGTGGGCGAGCAAGCATATCAGAATAGAAAACGGATGCAAGAAGCAATGGAGCGCACAGCACATA
>ERZ869983.254-NODE-254-length-18531-cov-5.867021_pt1 | contig 18531 bp, 23 predicted proteins | sample MGYA00521106_ERZ869983 | MGnify/ENA primary metagenome ERZ869983 (study PRJEB32232, sample SAMN07284972) | human gut metagenome | biome: human-associated habitat; material: feces | host: Homo sapiens | place: Tanzania | collected 2014-04-05 ...
CAATTCCGCATCCTCTGGCTTTTCAAAGCTTTCCGGTTTTGGTCGAGATTTTACCGACATCGAAATCTTGTACTCTGTCTGGCCAGATTGCGAATCAGTCAAATAAATAAATGCATAGATTTTATAATCTGTTGTTGTATCATCGTTTTCTAACATGCTGTCTGGTATCACAACATCTGTCACTCCATCTTTTGTTGTTCCAATTCTTGTAACAGATTCTCCACCTTTTTCTTGTTTGGAAAAATGTATTTCGACTGCTGTCGGAAGTGCAAGTCCTTGTATGCGTAAGATTTGTCCATAATCGTACTGCCACAGTCCTGATGCTGTTGTGTAGGTATTTAATACATTTGCTATAATCATAATGTTCCTCCTTACGCTTCGTCTGTGAATATCAACAGCACAACTGCTGTGTTCGTGTAGGCGCCGCTGTCGTAATGCGCTGTCCCGTCTGCATTATACGCTTTTATTCCTATCGTCCCATATGTATCGCTAGATTTTAACGTATCAGGACTCGCTGAGATCATAACTCCTTTTTCTTCTGCGTATCCAAATACGCTTGTTGCATTAAATTCCCACTTTCCGCCAAGTGATTCTATTTTGCTTTTTATATCATTTGTTGTTGCTTTTCCATTCGAATCTGTTTTTACCAATTCTTTTGTCCAGAACATCCTCTTGTATTTCCCAGATGTCATCATGATTTTTCCAAAATTTCCGATCGCTTCTGCCGCTGACTTCTCTACTTTTTTCAATTCTTCATCAACTTTATCCATATTTTCTGCAAGATCATCTACGTTGCAAAAATCATTTTGTTCAGGTTTTTTGAATCCATAATTTGTTGTCGTTTTCATTCTCCTAGCACCTTCCTGTTTCTAATCTGCGCATATGTGTACTTAGATAATTCTTTATATGTAAATTGTTTTAATTCTTTATACTGTGTATATCGTATTTTGAATTCTAGCGTAATGTTTAGCGGCACGATTTCTTCCACCATCTTAACAAAAGCGTCGTACATTTTTTCTGCTTTCAACTCTAGTACGCAATACATTTCCATATTGTTTGAATCTAATGCTATTGTGTATGTATCTTTTCCCAGTAATGTATCTAATCGCTGCATTAAATCCATATATGTGTACGGATATGTATCATTCCATTTTGTTTTCACTCGAAATTTGCGTTCCTCTAATGTATCGGTATCCTGCGGTATTATTTTTAGGATGCTTTCTCGCTTTGAAATTCCTTCTTCCGTAGCATCTTCAATGCATATATCTTTTTCTACATTTTCTATAGCGCTTTCAAATTTGCTACCTGTACGTTCTTCTGCTTTATATATTTCAACAATTTCATCAATATTTCCCACTACACCTGGAATATCTAACTGCATGTTATTGTCCCCCTTACGGGAATTACATTTTCTTCAAGTGTTATATTATTTGTATCCCCATTTATCATTACATTTTTTACATCTTCTATGCCCTCTATGTTGTATATTGCATTTTCAATTCCTGATAATCTTACTACCAAATAATCTGAATCAGCCCATTTTTGTCTAAGCCCTAACATATACGTTTCTATAGCCACTTCTATTTGAGTTTTTAAACCATCTACTGTATATCCTGCCTCACATACTATATTGGCAGTTGTATCAATCGTATATTCATCTGCTGCTGTCACAATAACACAATGTCCAATTGGTGCAATTCCTACTCCATCACCATTGTTTTGCACCGGATCTACTTGTGTTTGAATGCTACTTACAATTGACTCACTTGGCTTTCTGAAGTCCTCTGTAACAATTATTACAGAAATATTTGATCCTGTTCGTCGGTATACTTTTACACCACCAACACCATCAAGATTTCCTATTTCCTGCAAGTAATATTTTCGATTCCCAGCAAATGGTTTGATTTCAAAAGAATCTAACAATCGCATTCTATACGATTCTTCAGCTTCTTCGTCTGTTCCTTCCACAAGAAGCTTTGTTAATATTGCATCTTCTAATCCATCTACATCATCTAAGCACATAAGATCTCCTGTCCATCCGTTCGACTCCGATCCGGCATCTTCACATTCTAATCTGTATTTATGCTCTTCATCATTGATCAGCTCCGTTACGATGTAATTATAATCATCTCCAGAAAACTCTGTTCCGATTGGTACCGCAACATTAAACTTCCCTTCGAACTCTGCTGGCGTTGCCTCCTCGATGTAGATTCCTCGTTCCTGACCAAACTTAACTAAATGATCCAGATCAGCCGTATCAGGATACTGATTGTCTGCAACTGCTCCAAGATCTATGTATGCCTGTTCCAAACGTGCTGCTTGTTTTGCACACGCGTTATAGATCAGAGAGCCTTCGCTCGTGTCCAAACCATCCGGCATATCTTCCATCATTTCATCCATGATTGACTCAAATGTTACATCCTCATACCTCTGCTGTTACCTCCTCTTTTCCGTAGTCTGTTAATAATGTAAATTGTATATTTAATCTTTCAGCTGATCGTTCAATTTGCAGATTATCAATTCCACTTATATATGCATTTACTTCCAGGCAATCGGTAAGCATTCGATTGACTTCTGAAGAAATATATTCATCGGAATACGTCTTTCCAATCAGATCACAGATTTCACAACCATAATCCCAGGAATATTGAAAATACTTATACCGTTGAGTACGTATTGCAAAATACGCCCATACTGCAAGAGCACGTGCTCCCTCTGCTATCTTTCCAGTTAATTTTCCAGTTGTAAAATCCACATCATACTCTCGTGGATAATATTCTTCTTCCTCTTCCTCAATCAGCTCTTCTTCTGTATCTTCCTCGAATGGAAACACTAATTACTCACCACCTTACAAATTACAACATATTGGTCGTCACTGATCTGAATGATCAGCACTGTATCACCATCGGCAATAGTTACACCATCAGCGATCAAATAATCTTCTGGATCAAGTCTCTGTCCTCCGATCACTACCTGTCCTCCTATGACACGTGCAAGTTGTAACTGTTCTGGATTATCTTTACTTCCCTGTTCTCTCATAACATTTAATATTCTCTCATATGCGTTCCTTACAGTATTCTCCTTCCTTGTTGCCAATGCTGTACATAGTATGTGCTACTTAAGCTACTGATCTTAACTCCACCAGAGGAAGAGCAATGAATAAACTTTCCAGATCCAATATAGATCCCTACATGACTTGCTCCGGCTTTATATGTCCCCTGAAAAATCACTAAGTCGCCTTTTTTTAAGCTTCCCTTAGAAACTTTCTTGCCTTTTTGCGATTGTGCAAGTGCTGTCCTTCCAATGTTTTTGCCGGCGGATTTTTTGAAAACATATGAGGTAAACCCAGAACAATCCGATCGTCCTGATTGTGGAGATGATGCTCCGTAAACGTATCTTACTTTTCCAATATAAGATTTAGCTTTTTTTATTACCTTATCAGCTTTCGAGCTTCCAGATGATACTTGCTTGTATCCTGTCCCATTCCCAATAATTGCGTAACCTGAACGTCGTCCGAACCGATTGCACTGTGATCTCGTCTTCATAAGCAGATCGAAGTGATAGATTCCATTTACCACCTTAATCGCTCCACCTCGGTCATTGACTTTATGGACCTTCTTATCTCGGCTTGTTTTGGTTCCCAACACTTGGATCTGCGTTCCGTATTTTATACTACCTGGTGCTGCACATGTATATTTGCTTGGATCCAATTTCTTGCCCTTGCAATCATAATAACCACCTTCCATTTTGTTATTTGCTGGATAATAGGCTGTATATAATGCTTTTACCTTTTTACCATTTAGGATTCCACTGCTTTTTGTGCTAGAGGAACTACTACTTGATTCTGTGTCACCTTCTTCCGTCTCCATCACATTCTTAAACGCAAGTTCTAACGTCATCATATGCGTTCCGTTTTCAAATGTATGCGTGTCGTTACTGATCCAAAACGTTCCGGTCAGACCAGAATCCGTATCATTTATCTTTATTCCATATCCTGACTTGCATCGAATGTCTCCGATCGCAGTCAATGATGCAGTCTTCTCAAGACCAGCAAGCGTATTTTTTGCTTGCTTTTTTCCATTTCCCTTTTCAACTGTAATTGACTCCTGGAATGTGCCATAAGTCTTTACCCAGTTTTTGTTTGATACAGTACCTATCTTCTTATTCTTCTGGTTGTAGATTACAACCTTATTAACCATGCTGTCCGTTGTTTCCTCATAGGAAGATTCTGTGATTCCTTCCTGCTGATTCAATATAACTGGAAGCATTGAACCCTTTTTGATAACTGACAGCCTGTCTCCTTCCATGATCGGCTGATAACTTGTCCCTGTCTTTTTATAGGCTTTGGTGTATGCAGCCAAAATCATGTTGTAATATTCTTTATCAGTAACTAACAACTTACTGATCTTCATGTTCGTTTTTGCAATGCTTTTCGTCTTTATCTTCAAGTCTTTGCAGATCAATTGTGTGATCTGCTCCGGCTTCTTTTTCTTAAACTTGTATGTGCCCTTGGAACGTATTAAATGCAGCATATAGTCATAGGCAGTATATGTGATCGTTCCTGCTTCGCCTTTTCTCCCTCGCTTGGTTATCTTGCCGTGGAACAATTTGGTTTTACCATTATAAAAGCAGATCACATCTCCATCCTTGATGTTTGGAACTTTAAAATGACTGTCTCCTGCCGGATTCAGTATCGTAAATTCAAAGTAACGTGCCGCAGAGTATGCACTCCCAGACCACGTCATTGTTCCAATCATATCCGTTATGCTATTGCCGTTTTGCGTAACTTTTAGGTCTAAACTCATACTACAATCACCAGCTTTGTTCCTTTGTAAAGATAACGTCCATTACTGCTACTTCTTCGCCCATGTTTCTTTGCTGCTTTTTCAATCACTGTCTTATTTTTCTTATAAATCTTTTTCCAATTGGACGATTTTCCTGTTTTCATTTTAGCGATCTTCAAAAGTGTGTCGCCTTTTTTTGCTGTATATATTATCGTTTTTGTACTCTTCGTACTTCTTTTTTTGCTACTGCTCTTTTTTGTTACCTTTTTGCCGTTCGATGTCTTTTTCTTTGGCGTTGAATAGGATACTATCACATATTCTTTTAGATTCAGAGTAAAGGCAACGTCCCCTGAACTATCTTCCTCGCCATACTCAAAACTTTCGATCGATACGACTTTATTAAAATTTACTTTTCCTGTCATAATAAAAGTGGGAGTGATTTTTCCTCTCTCCCACTTTTTAATTTTCTCTACGTAAGTATATGGATTCGTGTCAAATCCGGTATACTGGCAGAAATTATAATTTTGTGCTGGAAAGAAAGAACTTATTTCTACAGCCTCTAAGTTCTTCTCTCCAAGCAGATTTACCTCGCCTTTTCGATGCACGTTCTCCGACGTGTTCTGTTGCGATGTCGCAATTTTAAAACTAGATGGCAATACCGGAAACCGGATCTTGTCACTTCCATTATTCAACCAAATTTCCCTTAACTATCCTCCTATCCCGGTACTGCTTCTAATTCGTCAGCAAGTGCCTTGGCGATCTTATGAATATCTGCTTCTTCACGGACTATGATCGTGTCAGCAAATTTTTCAATGCGATACGTCTTCTTTCCGTCTTCCCTTGCACGTCTGATAGACTCATCGTGTGGGTACACCCTCGTTCCATGTGGCAGATCAATCAATTCTCCACCTTTTTCATGTACCTGAGCAAGCCCTCCGGACCAGTTCAGCGTTCCTTTAGCAAGCATAGGAATCTTTGGAATATTGATTCCCTTACCTCCAAGTTTTGGAACCCAACTCGGAATTTTTAATCCATTCAATCCAGATATAACTGAATTTACAAGTCCTATTACCTGATTCAATGGTCGTTTTGCAAATCCAACAAGAGCCTCAAATGCTCCCTTGAATATTGTTTTTACACCAGTCCATGCCTTTTTCCAGTTTCCTGTAAATACACCTTCTAAAAATGTTATTATGCCACTAAATGCTGTTGTGACTCCATGAATTATATCCAGTGTTGATTTAAGCCATCCTGATGCTCTGGCTACAATAAATTTAAATGCAGCACCAAATGCAATTTTAAATGCTCCAGCAACAAATGTTGCAGCTGGTCTTAAAAATTTGACAATCGCTGCTCCTGCTTTTCCTATCTTGCCAAAAGAATTAGATGCCATTGATCCAATCTGACGAGCAGTTTTTCCAAGTTGTTTTGTATCAACTCCTGCTGCATTCATTGCCTTCACAACTGCTTTCTGCATTTTTTTAGCTCCAGCTGTTATCTTATCCCAGTTTTTATAAACGAGAACTGCTGCAACTGCAATGGCGGCAAACACTAATGCAATCTTTCCTCCAGGTCCTAAAAATGCAGATATACTTTCAGCCTTTGTAAATTTTGCATATAATCGAACCATATTCCCAGCTAATCCGCCAACACCTTTTGTTAAATCTCCTATAATTTTTATTACAGGACCTACTGCTGCCACTGTCAAAGCCATTCTAACAATAAATTTTTGAGTTTCTGGACTCATGTTTGCGAACTTCTTCGCAAGATCAGCAAGTTTTGTTGCCCCCTTCGTGATCGATGGAGCAACTACCTTCAAGACTGATGCACCAAATACAGTCATTGAGTTTTTTGCACTATTCACTGATTTCTTAATGTCTGTAGTTGATGTTTTCATGTCCTTCAAAGCATTTTCTGTTGAACCAGCAGCCTGATTCATTTTCTTTGTCTTTTCTTTGAAGGTGTCGTATTGCGAACCAGTGAGGGCTAAAGCTGCCGTAAGTGCTCTCGAATTACTAAACAGCTTCGCCATCTTATCTGATTGCCCTCCAGTTTCTTTTTTTAGAATCTGAAGAACTCCACTCATGCCTTTCGCCTTGATCATTGCCTGTCCGTTCTGATATCCATATTTTTTCATCAGTTCAGACATTGCATCGGTTGGCTTTAAGAGTCCTGTAAAAAGTCCTTTGAGCTGCGTTGTAACCTCTGCTGTATTTCCAGTCACGCCTGTAAGAGTTGCCATGCTACCAAAAAGCTCTTGATAAGACACGCTTAATGAATTCCCAAGAGGAAACAATGGCTGCATCGATGCAGCTAATTCTTTATACGTTGTAACTCCTAACTTTTGTGTTTGGAATGCCATATCAGAGATACTTTGTGCCGTCTTCGCATTTACACTGTTATACCCCTTCATGGCTGATGATATCAACGCTACAGACTCAGCAACTGTTGATCCTCCACCTTTTGCTGCTTTCGCAGATATTGCAAAAATATCTTGTGTCTTCTTACCACTGTCTCCAATGGAAGATATCATCTGATATACACCTTTTGACACAGTTCCAAGTGCAATTCCTGTATCATTTGATACCTGTATTGCAGTATTTTTATATTTTTCTAAGTGATCTTTATTATCGAGCAATGTATTGACCTGGCCCATGTCCTTCTCAAAGGAACTTGCCATCTTAGCAGTTGCTCCTGCCACTCCAAGGATCGGCATCGTCACATTTTTTTGTAATGATGCTCCAACCGACGACATGCTTTTTCCGACATTTTTAATCTGATTTGCCTGACGTTTCATATAACCGACTTGATGTTTTGTCTGCTCTGCCGCCTTTTGCAATGGTCCTGTATACTTGTCTATAAGTCGTAAGGTCGCATCAACTACTTTGCTCCTTGTACAAATCCTCTCTTTCTTGGCATTCTTTTTTTATGAATCCTCTTATTAGTATTCTCTCATTTGCTCCAAGTGAGTAATAATGCGATGGTGTTATGTTATGATCACGAAAGAGGAGATACGCCATCTGCATATCTCCTCTTTCGTCGATTAGTTTTTTACATCTTCATCTGTTATTACCTCTGGACTAGAAAGTTCCGCAATCTTAACTGCAATATCTGCAATTTCTGTCTTAAACAAGATTTTAGCCAATTCTGCTGCATTCTGTGCACCAAAATGATCCTGTAATTCTTTGTTTGTAAGATCTGGATTTACAACACCTTCAGCAACTGTCATTGAATTTGCCGCAAACGAAAGTGTATAATCATATGTACCATTTTCATTTAATGGTAATGTCTGCAACTCTGTTAATCTTTCTGCATCAATCTCCTGAATCTCAATCACAGGATCACCAACAAGTTCCTGCATATTTCCACTCTTATAAGTTCCTCTTTTCTTATTTCTTACATCGTTTTTGTCAATCTGCAATAATTTCTGTAATAAATCCATATATCCTCCTAAATTGTATCAATCATTTCTGCATTCATGAATGTAAATGCGTATGATTCTTCGCCTAATTTGTTTGCTTCCCAGTCTGCAAGAGTAATTTCATCGAAACTTACCCCTGTCAGCTTTACACGTTCGTTTCCTAATGCTGCCGGATCTTTTACCGCTGAAATGATTGTAATGTCCGGCATAATACCTTTTTTTACATCTTCCAGCAATAATTTGATCATATAAGATGAAACCTTATTTAATTTTAAGGTTCCTGTTCCCTCAAGCTGTGTGATCTTCTGTCCCTTATTCAAAGTCCCACACTGTGGTACATCTGACTTTGTGATCTTGTACTTTGCTTCTAATGCTGTCGCTTCTGCCATATACTGATCATTCAGCCACACATATCCATATGTACCATTGATCACATTGTTTACATTATAACTATCCCTTCATAAACCTCCTGATCTTTGTCAGAGTCTGACAAACTAAATATTGATTTCAAGATATACGTCTTCGATTGCATCATTCATCTGAATCTGTGCAATTAAGAACACTTTATCTCCTGTATTTGCCTGTTTGATCTCATCACTGCTCATTTCTGTCGTATCAACTCCATGCTCTGTTAAATATTTTTTGTTTCCAGCAACATCAATACTAACTGTTGCAGATTCTAATACATTCTGTGCAACAAGATTATCCATATATCCCTGTACTGCTGCAATTAATAGGCATTTATTGTCATATGCATTCGACTTTTTTCCAATCCATTCGTTTCTGATCGTACTGCGAATATCATTTCGCATCGTATCCATTACATCAACAAGTTTTATTTTCTTGTACTGATCGCCCTTTTGATCTGTCTTTGTTGTCAATGAATTCACCGCACGTGCAATTCTGACCTCTCCTGCATCATAAAAAAGAATCAACTTACCAGCATCAACTGCTGCATCCATTTCTTCCTTAGACAGTCTCGTACAGTCTGTTGCATCAGATAAAATACTGTATGTTGCACTCTCTGTAATCGGAGTTCCTGCAAGTAATCCACAAATTCGTGCACAATACTGTTCTGCTGTGTATAACTTCTCCCCAACAGTTACGCTTTCTGTGGAAAAGTTGATAATTGCTTCATTATCTGCGGCATTATCAGGCAATACCGCTTTCACAGACTTTCCGATTTCTCTCTGTTCTTTTACCCAGGCAACAACCTTTGCTGCTTGTCCTTCTGCTGATCCACTTAATGCAACGTAACTTGCATCTTCATCTCCTAATGCTTTTAATGCATCATCAATCTCTGCATAATCAGCCCCGGCAAACGCAATGATCGCCCTCTTTGGCTTCTCTGATCCACCCAGCAGCATCATATTGATCTGCTCTGCAAACTTCGATGCAGCACTTGGAATCTCGTCTCCTGGTGCGATTTTTAAAATTCTGTCTTTATTTGCTGCCGGTACAATCAGACCAGCACTTTTGCCACCTGAACGCTCCACTAATGTTTTTGCTAATTCGATAAATGTTATTGTAATACTAGGAATGCCCCTTTGTTACAACCTCCTTCATTTTAACTTCTTTCATCATCTGCTCTGTTGCGATTTCTCTACAATCTTCAAAAAATTCAACCTTAAAGACAAATTGTATAATATTTCTTTCCTGTCCAGTATATTGGACTTCTGCATCTTCTACAAAAAGCTTTTCGTCTCCAACATTTAAATGATCACCTAATTGGTCTCTTATCTTCTCAACAATTTCGAGCTGTTCGGCTTCATTTTTCTCGTATTGTAAAAGCGTTGTCTCAAACATATAACTTGATCGTGTAATACTTGCTGTCTCCCTTTGTTTAAAGATCAGCGGTATCATTTGCACAAACAAAGAAGGCGTTTCATATCCTTCTTCAACTTCGTTGCTATAAATCTTCATGTCTGGAAGTGCTTCTCGCAACACTTTTATATAACTTGACTTTAATTCTTTGATCGGTATCATTTGTCTATTTCCTCATGAATCTTCTCTAACATCTTTTCAGCCCTTTGACCATGCTTAAGATTCCATCTCTCGATTACTGGCTCTTTGATTCGCCTTCCAGGAACAAAACCAACTGTCTTTCCACCGCCTTGAACCTTCTTCTTGTTACGGCTTACCACTGTAACCATCTCATGACCATTATTTACCAGATGGAAATGTGCTCCTTTTTTGCTTCCTTCTGCAAGGAAATCTGTTTCCATGTTGTACTTATTAGCTCTGATCCTCGAAAATCTAAAACCACGCACAAGATTTCCTGTATGCTTATCAACTGCTCTCCATGTTTCCTTTACCATATCCTTGTTAAAATCTTTTCGTTCTTTTTTTAGTCCGTCTTCGACAAGATCTGGATATTTCTTCAATGCATTTTCCATCCCACTGATCAAGTCATCAGTTCCATTAAATTCCATCCCATCCATGCTCTGCTCTCTTCTTTTTGTATTCGGTGCACTGAATCTCAAGCATCACATTTTGTTCTTCCATGTCAGTCACATATTTCACTTCCAATTTCTTATTATGATATAAAAGGATCGTGTCCGGATGTATGTCTTCCCGATACCTCGTGTATAATATGTAAGAAACTTCTGGCGAAAGCTTTAGGGCATCATAATATTCGCCACCGCGAACCGATCGGACTGTTGCCCAGATACGTTTCCCCTTTTCATGAGCTATTGTGTCCTGTCCCATTGCATCCTGTGATGCTTTCGCTTCACAAATGTATACTTTTTTGTTCATTGCCCCGATATCTATCGCTTTCATAACCAATTCTCCGCATGCTGATAAATAATCGTATCAACTACCTTGTTCACGTTTGTCTTATCAACATACATCCTGCGATTATCATACATATCCTGTACAAGGACAAGTACTGCGATCGTTATATCTTCATGGGTGTCAATTCTTTCATCATCAAGACTTGTCTGACTGCGTACATAACATCTTGCTGCATCCAGGCACGTCTGGATAAATTTACGATCATCATCATCTGGATCATCTAATTTTAGATAATCCGCAAGATAATCTAAATCTATCTCACTCACTTTCCTTGTCATCACCGCCTTCTTCATCTTCCAGGATCGTAATCAATCCCATTTTCAAAAGATCAGAGACAACGGGAGTCTTCTCAACATCCCGTATCTCATCTTTCTTCATTGTCATGCTGCCATAAAAATTAACACATGCCTTGATTTTCATTTGCTACTCCGCAGCCATAACCATCTTGGCGATTTTCTGTTCATTTTCTACCTTTGCATCCATTTCCATCCATCCAACAATTCCAGTTGCATGCTGTGTCATATATTTTTCTCGTAAAACTGCAATTTCCAAATCTTTTACAATTTTCACAGCAAGACCTGACATATCTCCGTAATAGATTGTTGTAGCAGATGTTGCCATTTCTGGCATATTATCAGAGCAGTACACTGGTTTTCCTAACAGCACTTTTCCGAACGGAGCATTTACATCATCCTGTAACAGATATCTTCCATTATTGTCCTTTAATTTGCGAATTGCTGTTCTTGTTTTAGAGTTCATGATCCAGATTGCATCCGCCTGAAAAGCATCTTTGATAGAATCCTGAAGATCAATGAGTTCATCTGCTTTGATCGCATTTGCTTTTGCTGCTGTTGTAGTTAGCGTAACACCTCTCAGTCCTTCAATCTTGCTATCTGTTCCAATTAAAAGCTCTTTCTCAACGAATCTCGATACATTATATGCCATCTGGTCGATTACAAAGGATACAATATCAAATTGAGCGTTGTTAATTAACGAATTTGAAATCAGTGATAACACGCCTGATAAGAAACCTTTCAGCGAAATTGTTGTAAATTTTCCAGCCTTCGCTTCCAGTTCTGTAAATTCATCATGATATGCCATTGTAATATCATCTGTTTCTGCTGCATACTTTGGAATTTCCAGATCACCTTTTACATTGTATTTTGTTGTCTTTTCCAGAATTGGGGAAATATCATAAACTTTTTTGATGATCTTGTTTGCAATCGTTTTTGGAATCACTGCCCCATTATCTGTTTTTGTAATGTTTGCAGCACGATGTTCATCTGTGACCACTCCTCTGAGGTAATCTTCAAAGGCTCTTTCTTCATCTTCTGCTCTTTTCTCTTCTTCTCTTTTTGAATCAGGATCAACCTCTGGGTCTTCTTTCTCTCCACGTTCTTCAATATTCTTTTTCATATCATTAAGAATATTAATCGTTTTATCAATTCTCTTGATCTCGTCATTGAGTGATTCTGCCCTTTTTTCTTCATCATCTGTGATAGCTCTCTCTTCCGCTTCCAAAGTGGCATATAAGAGTTTTAACTCTTCCACTTTTTCCGCTCTGGTTTCTCTTAATGCTTTAATATTATCCTTTCCTTTACCATCTCCGGCAAAAAACTGGATATTCATTCCCATACGTCTGCTTTTTTCTCTGTTTACTCTTGTATTCTTCCTTAGATAGTACCTCCTGCTTCTTCGATCATCTTCTTGATCTTTGCTCTGCTTTTTTCTGCATCACTTTTAGGTTTCTTATTACTTATATAGTCAAGATCATCTTCCTGAGCTCTGACTTCAATTTCATCTTCGTCTTCAGCTCTGGCTTCAATCGTTGTTGAATTATACCAGGGTTTCATTCTATCATCGATAATTGACACTTCTGTCAGCTCAAGATCTGAAATCCTGCGAATACTCATGCCGTTTTCTTCCGCACGTTCTTCTCTAGGTTTTCGGAAACCAAAAGACCACCCTCGCAGCCTCTTCTCTTCTGCTGCCTTCACAGTTTCCTCATCAGTTACCTCTGCACGTGCCTTTAATCCGATTACATCTTCTTTCAGTGTCAAATTACTTTTTGTTCCACCGATCTCTTTTCGGTGATCCAAACATAATTTGACTTCGTCTATCTTCCTCATTGCCCTCTGGAACACTCCCGGCTGAATTTCTTCGAGAAAATAGCCGCCATTTCCATCTGGCAATGGGCGAGATCTTCGATTTGTAACATTTACATATCCTTCAATTGTGACGGATTTCTTCCCATCTCGCCCTGCTCTGACTTCGATTTTCCTTCTCCGTTACCTCCTTCTCCTAATTTTTGTATTTGATTTGTGTTTGGTACATACAACATTTGAGTCTTTGGATCAAATAAAACATCTTGAAGTCCTAACTTGATCATATTCATACCAAGTGGTTCCATGTTTTCACGTTCCCTTACTTCATCTACCTGTAACCATCCACTATCTGTTGCTGTCTTATATGCGTTATAACGCTTATCAATATCTCCCTTGGTCAATTCATACATATCCGGTGCAAAAAAATACTGTCCTTTTTCTGATTCGAGCAGTAATACTTTATTGATTGCTGTCATAAATTCATCTAACAGATTCGTTACACAATATTTGATAAATTTCTTGTCATCTTCTTCATTTCCGCTACCCGACAACATCGTCGAAGGAATACCAAGCATTTTGCAGCATTCATTGCTGTTTGTCTGCTTGTTTTCATTTAACTGCATCTCAACTGATGTATTAGAAGATTCTTGAAACTCTAATCCATTATTCAATACAACAACATTTTCCGTATTGTTCTGATACAATTTCTTAAATGCTGCCTTGATACTATCTAATGCAGCTTGTGTCAGTGATCTTGGTGATTTTATAAATCCTTTTTTATTTCCACCAGTCTTTACAAGAGTTTCTTCATACTTCATGTTATTGTACATAATAGAAATCAAGGTTTTATTCGTTTCTATGATACTGTGTCCTTTCGCTCCGTCTGTTGTATTTCGAAGAAGTTTGATAAAATCCTCAGGGAAATAAGATTTCCCCTGTACCAGAATTACATATTTCTTAAAAATCACATCTGGATCTTTTGCAGTTCCAACATTTTTTTGATCTACATAATGCAAAGATCTGATTTCCAGTCCATCTCGATTCACATAACAATAACCACCTTTTCCGAGAAAATAATCTCGAAACATTGCCTGTTTCATTTCTTTTGCATCAAGCGTATCACCGGTATCTTCATTCAACAGACTAACTCTGTGATCATTTTCAATTTCCTCGACACGTTTTCCACTCTTTTTGTATAAACGTATCGGCACATTAGCAGCTGTTTTTACAATCAGATCAAGATTTCCTTGAATTGCTGGGATTTCCTCTGCCATTTCTCGCGTTATATTATTTCTTCCAAGATATGTACTGATCAATAAATCTTCACAATCATTTTCTTTCGGTATCTGTTCCGGCTCTGCTCTTTCTCGTTTCTTAAAAAATGCCATTTTCTTTCCTTCCTATGCTGTCTGTGCAGAGAAATCATCTACTCCATACAACATATATTGCTGTAATAAGTACATGGCATTGATCAGACTCACTACCATATCGACTTTTCCAGCAGATTTTTTCTTGTTTACATATTTATTTAAGTTGGTGTCTTCGGTGCATCTTGCATTCTGGAAGTTGATCTCTAGTAATCTGTTTGAATCATAAACAAATTCTTTGGATAAGATTTTTTCTTTTAACAGTTTTGTCGGAGCATGTAATACGGAACTATGCTGTTTAATCTCAACACATTCATATCCTGCTGCTTCAAATTTCTGTACGGAAGAAATTGCATTCCACTTATCGTATCCGATCTGCATGATCGTCACACCATACTCTTCTTCTAATGTCAGGATCTTATTTTCAACAACACTGTAATCAATAACCTCATCTCCACATGCAATACAATCACCATGATCAATGCAGCGTTTATAATTTACGTGTTCCTTGCTTGTCTTTTGCTCGATTCGTCCATCTGGTAAGAATCCAAGTACCTTTGCATAAATAATTCCGTTTTCTTCCGTAACCATTGCCGCTGCTGTATTATCTTCTGACAATGACAGATCCAGACCAATCCATACTTTTCGACCTTTCCACCATTCTTTTTCTATTTCTCCAAAACATAATTTAACTTTCTGAATATCAATATAGCCTTCGACTCCAAGACCTTTATATCGTATATTATTATGCTTGCACAAATAGTTTTCTCTCTTGTTTTCATACAAGATCGCTGCGGTTCTTTTCTTTATGATATTCTTATAAACCGCTTTTTTCTCCACTGCGATCGGATTCGACTGATAAATACAGCGGTCGTCCTTCTGCCATGTTTCTCCTGTTTTCAATTCATCATCCGGTTCATACAGCAGAGAAAAATATGTACCAACGTCCTCAGACTCAAGTACTCCATCTAATAATTTTTTTGCAATATCGACTTCATCGATAAAAACATTGTCATCGTTGGGGTATTGTGTGCTTATGACCATTCCAAGATTGTTAATGATCTCGATCTGAGATGATCGCATTGCTTCAAGCGGATATGAATCCATTCCACCGGCTTCGTCCGCAACGAATGCATTCGCCAATCTGGAATCCAAGTTATCGTTACTGTACGCCAATGGTGTGAAATTACTTTCGTTAATGTTACAAATAACTTCGCTTCGTAAGATTTTAAATGCTGGATCTTCCTCATCTACCAATAAGGGGCTGCTTTTAAGTATCTTTCGAACTGCAAGCTTTAATTCCGATGATTGAGCAAGTGTTGGTGCAACGGAAAAGTATCTTCCAAATCCAACACCTGTCAGCATTAACAATATTATGATCACTGCACAATAAAATGTCTTATGATTTTTACGCGATATCTCTAACAGAGCTGTCGTGTAATATCTGATCTTGCAAGATTCAAAATTAACTTTGTTATCATCATAGATCTCACTTCCTTCTCTCCACATCGTACAAAGTGCCGCTGTGACCAATAACCACGCATAATCTTCCATTGCATCATAAATGCTGCAATGAACGTCCGGATGGATCATCAGCTTTAACAAGTTACATATCTTCTCAAATTCTTTTTCATCTACATAAGCATCCTCATTATAGTCATCAACAATATCCATCCATTGTTGAGCTTGTACCTTAACATAATGCGGTACCATTCCTTCTGTTTCAGAAACTGCCCATTGTGCATACTTGTATGCTCTTCCATCACGAACCATTCAAAACCGCCAAAAGAGGATTATCTTTCTTTTCGGTTTTCTTCGGAACGGACCTTAATGCAGATGCAATCGTCATGATGTTTTCTTTCTCAATATCAAGCAGCATTTTTCTCTTTGCCTGCACCTGTTTATCCAGGGAAACCAGATTTTTTTGCATTCCAAGTTCCAGGTTATAATACTCTTTCACTGTCATTTCTTCCTCGTCGATCATCTTCTGATAATTCTCCTGAAGATCAAGCAACTGCTTATAAATTGCTTCTCTTTTATCTTCAAAGTCTTTACATTCTGCATATAACTGACAATAACGATTGATTACGCTGCTATATAGATCATCATTTTTCTCTATTTTTTCAAGTAATTTTTTGATCCGCAGAAACTCTTTGTGAGCTACTGGATCACTTTTTACTTCTTTTCGTTCTTTTAATTTTTCACCAGTCAAAAGTCTCTTTTCCGCATTTTCTCGCGATTTCAACTCTCTTTTTGTCCGATGGCTCTTTCCTTCCATGCGGATCACATTTACTGGTTTAGCTGGTGTCGGCATTTTTGAGCCACCTCCTTTTGAAATGCTGATGTGGGAATTTTTTGTAAAGAAATATGGGGCGTCGGTCTGGAGGAGGTCCGATTTTTAAAATTTTGAACCCCGGGGGGGATACCTTCGGCACCCTCAATCAGCCGATGTTGTCTCTCTTTTCATTCTGCTCACGAGCGATCTTATGCAGTACCTCTCTGTCTATCTCTCCACGCTCTGCCATCTCATGATGAAAGCCACACACTGTGATCAGGTTCTCATCTTCAAATCTCTGATCATAGTCAGTTGCAAGCGGTTCAATATGATGGACAGATAGATCATCATAGTTATGCTTACGCATTGTTCCATCCATTAACCTGATGCAGCACTGGCATAAGTAATGATCACGTTCTCTGATCTCTTTGCTCTTGTCCTGCCATGCCTGTGATCGATGGAACCTATAGGCCTTTGTATCTCTCTTTATTCTCTTTGGCTTGCGACCGCAATCATAATTCTTTGGATGTATCCGACCACAATACTGACATGATTTCAACATGACTATTTCCTTTCTTACAATTGCAGAGGATGGAATCGAACCACCGACCTTCAGCTAAGGAGGCTGACAAGCTACCACTGCTCTACTCTGCTTTATCTTCTTTGTCAGAGTCTGACAAAATCGTGACATCAGGATTTGAACCTGAAGGAGCGAAACTAGTACGCCAAATTAAAACCAGATTATTGTCCACATATAAATAAACATTGAAAGGAGGTAAAGAATCATTATGCAAGATTCTTTTATTTTTTAATATCATGCTCCTGTTCCTAACAACTGCCACGTTAAATATCCAAGAAGTTTGTCAGAGTCTGACAAAATTGTGTATAGCTATTGTCATTGTTAACTGTTACACTTCCTGGATAAATGCGAAATGCTGGAGTCGAACCAGCTACCAGTGATTTATAAGATCACCACTCTGACCGTTGAGTTAATTTCGCAGACTTCCACACTCGTGGAATTTCACCTTTGTGAACGCTCTTCTTGACTTGACATATCTTATAATTTTGTAAATGCCGTAAGATTTTTTTCTTTCTTATAAATACATCTTATTTTTGTCATGTAACTTTACATAATAAATTTGAGTTAACTTTTCTGTACAAAAAGAAAAATCAAACGCCAAAATCCAATTTTGAAATCGCTTGATCTGTTTCATCTTGTTCAACTCCTATGTATCTAAGTGTCACATGAATATCCGAATGATTGAATAGCTTCATTAACATAACTGCATCATGCGTTGCCTGATACATATGATACCCGAATGTTTTACGCATTGTATGTGTGCCTAAATTGTAAACACCGAACTCTTCTCCTGCTTTCCTCATCACTTCCCAAGCTCTTTGTCTGCTGATTGGTCTATGTGTTGCTGGATTCTCAAGAAGATATTGCAGATCATCTTTTCCTCGTGTCCACACTTCCAGTATCTTTTTCAGATTCTTATTGATAATAAAACGCTTCTCTTTTTTTGTCTTTTTCTCTCTCATGGCTATGTAATCTTTCCCACGAACATCTTTGACACGAAGTTTTAGAATATCTGACACGCGCAAACCTGAATAGATCCCTGTTGTGAACATTACATAATCTCGCTCATTATTTTGTTTCAGATATCCAGAGCTGCATGATATCCCCAGTAAACTGCATTGGTGATAGTAGAAACCTTACTTGCATCTCCGATCACAGCTACATAAGGAGCACAGTCTCTCAGGTTATCCACAACATCGGTTC
>ERZ869983.255-NODE-255-length-18488-cov-6.165390_pt1 | contig 18488 bp, 13 predicted proteins | sample MGYA00521106_ERZ869983 | MGnify/ENA primary metagenome ERZ869983 (study PRJEB32232, sample SAMN07284972) | human gut metagenome | biome: human-associated habitat; material: feces | host: Homo sapiens | place: Tanzania | collected 2014-04-05 ...
CTTTCCCCTTCTATGTATAATGATAGTTAGTTGAATCTAACTAGAATAAAAATAAAAAGAAAGGAACATTTCGTGTATGATGCAATTTTTTAAATCATCAACAAAAGAAGCGATGAATTTCCTAAGATATGTCGGACCAGGTTTACTAGTCACCGTAGGTTTTATAGATCCAGGAAACTGGGCAAGTAATATTGCAGCAGGTTCCGGTTATGGATATACATTATTATGGATGGTCACGTTATCGACGATCATGCTGATTATCTTACAGCATAATGCAGCACATCTAGGAATCGTTACAGGAAAATGTTTATCTGAAGCAACAAGTCTGCATATCAACAAAGATCTTAAGAACATCATTTTATTAACAGCAGTCGCAGCATCGATTGCAACCGCAATGGCAGAACTTTTAGGTGGTGCAATGGCATTAGAAATGCTGTTTCATATTCCAGTAAAGATTGGTACATTTATCATTTTAGGGATCGTACTGATCTGTCAGTTTACGAATGCTTATAGCAGAATAGAGAAACTTATCATTTTGTTTGTATCACTGATCGGATTTTCTTTTCTGTTTGAAATCTGCATTGCAGATATTGAATGGAAACAGGCACTGATCGGATGGGTAAAGCCAGAAGTTCCAAAAGGTTCCCTTCCAGTTGTCATGAGTGTTCTAGGAGCAGTCGTGATGCCGCATAACCTGTTTTTACATTCAGAGATCATTCAGAGCAGAGAATGGAATCTAAAAGATGAAAATGTGATAGAACAGCAGTTAAAATACGAGTTTAAAGATACCTTATTTTCCATGATCATAGGATGGGCAATTAACAGTGCAATGATCTTAATGGCAGCAGCTACCCTGTATCATGGAAATGGTCATTCTATTGATGATATTCATTTAGCAGGCTCCATGTTAACACCACTTCTTGGAAATGCAGCATCGATTATTTTTGCACTTGCATTATTACTTGCTGGAATTTCATCAAGTATTACAGCAGGAATGGCCGGCGGAACGATTTTTTCTGGGATTTTTAAGCATCCATATGATATTCACCATAAAGATACGAAATTAGGAGTTCTTATTACGATGATTCCGGCAGCATTGATTATTTTACTGATAAAATCTCCATTCGATGGATTGATCTATTCCCAGATGTTTTTGGCAGTTCAACTTCCTATTACGATCTTTACGCAGATTTATCTGACATCCTCGAAGAAAGTCATGGGGAAATACACGAATTCGAAACGATTAAAGATCATACTTTTTACGATTGCAGTAATCGTAACATTTCTAAATATATGGCTGTTTGTGACTGGATTTTAACATATAAAAATGAGATAATAAAGATCGCAAAATAAAAGACAAGGAGATAATTAAGATGAAACTTGCAATGGCACAGATGCAGATGACTGACGATATCAACCACAATTTAGAAACTTCCCTAAAATACTGTGATCAAGCAAAAGACAGTGATCTTTTGTTTTTCCCTGAAATTCAACTGTCCCCATTTTTTCCGAAGTATGAAAAGAAAGATGCAACAAAATATTGTATGACGAGTCATAGCAAAGAGATACAATTATTGCAAGAAAAAGCAAAGCAGCATCACTATTATTTATCTCCGAATGTTTATTTCGAAGAAAATCAAAAACGTTATGATACTTCTTTATGGATCAACCCAAAAGGAGAACTTGAAGGCCGTTCTAAGATGGTGCATATTGCACAGGCCCCAAATTTTTATGAACAGGATTACTACACACCATCCGAAGAAGGTTTTCAGGTTTTTGATACCCCATTTGGCAAGATTGGAATTGTCATCTGTTATGACAGACACCTTCCAGAAAGTATTCGAACGACAACTTTAAAAGGAGCTGATCTGATCATCATTCCAACAGCTAATACAAAAGATGAACCAATGGAAATGTTTGAATGGGAAATCCGTGTACAGGCAATGCAAAATCAGGTGTTTATCGCGATGTGTAACCGTGTTGGAAAAGAAGATCATATGGAATTTGCAGGAGAATCACTACTTGTTGGTCCAGATGGAGATGTGATCGTTAAGGCAGATGACAGACAGCAGCTTATTGAATGTGAGATCGATCTTAGCAAAGCAGGAAAATTAAGAGAAAGCAAACCATATTTCTCAACAAGACGGCCAGAATGTTATTTATAGAATAGAATATAGATTTCCAAGATGATTCGTGAGATAATAAAGATAAAAAAGGAAGGAGCATCTTATGGAAATTAAATATCTATCAATTAAGAATTTTAAATCAATCCGGCATATGGAAATATCAGATATCCAGAATGCTCTGATTCTTGTTGGAAAGAATAATACAGGAAAATCATCCATCCTTCATGCCTTGCGTGCAGTCGAAGGATCTTATGAAATCTCATTGGATGATTTTAACGAAACAATGCAAAATATAGAGATTGGATTTATATTATCCATTACAGAAGAAGATCTTCATATTTTCCATAAAAATGGTATGGTAAGCCAGTATAAAAAATATGATCTTTGGAAAAAGGATTTTGAGAGCAAACTTCCATCCTACAAAAATGAAGAGATCACTTTTACGTTCATTGCCAATAAAGAAGGTAAACAGCGGTTTTACGATGGTAAGAAGAAACATAATAAATATATCCGAGAGATTTTCCCAACCATTTATTTCATTGGAACGAACCGTAATTTAAAACAGATACAGGATGATCTTTTTATGTTACAGGAAGACAGTTTGCTTAAGATCATGCGTACAAATTGCTGTATGTTTGATCCTGTGAAACCATGTACCCATTGTTTTCAGTGTATCGGTCTGATCGATCAGAAGAGTCCGAAGGAACTGAATGCATTTGAAGCTGCAAAGCTATTTGAATATAAATTGTATGAGATGAACATTGACCAGTTTGAGAAACGTATTAATGAAAGTTTCCATAAGAATGGTGGATTTGAGGATATCATTTTCTCTATGAATTATGATGTTGACCAGATGCTTCAAGTTAATGCAGAAGCTTATAACAAAGAACGTGATATTTCAATTTCTGTGGAAAGATTGGGGCGTGGAATGAAAAGTATTTATATGCTTTCTCTTCTGGAATCTTATGTAATGGATGAGAATAGTCTTGCATCGATCATTCTGGTAGAGGAACCAGAGATGTTTTTGCATCCGCAGCTGCAAAAGACAGCCAGTGAGATCCTTTATCGTCTGGCACAGAAGAATCAGGTGATCTTTACAACGCATTCCCCACATTTATTAGCCAATTTTAGCAGTAGGCAATTATGTCAGATCATATTGGATGAAGATTCATATTCTGTTGCGAAGAAGAAAACGAACATTAGTTCGGTGCTGGATGATCTTGGATATAATGCTTCCGATCTTATGAATGTTGATTTTGTTTTTATCGTAGAAGGAAAACAAGATAAATATCGTTTGCCATTGTTGCTAAATCATTACTATTCTGAGATTTATGATGAAGATGGCAGATTAAATCGTGTAGCAATCCTGACAACAAACAGTTGTACCAATATCAAGACATATGCCAACTTAAAATATATAAATCAGCTTTATATGAAGGATCGTTTTTTAATGATCCGTGATAGTGATGGTAAGGATCGAGATATGCTTGGAAGACAGCTTTGTAAATATTATGATGAGAGAAATCTTGTTGATGTTGATCATTTACCAAAAGTGACAAGGAAAAATGTATTAATCTTAAAATATTATTCCTTTGAAAATTATTTTTTAAATCCAGAGATCATGTCAAAACTTGGAGTTGTAGAATCTGAAGATGCTTTTTATGAGATTTTATATGATAAATGGAGAGAATATCTGCATAGGATCAAAAGTGGAGTTCATTTGATACAAATGATGGGACGTGATTTTACATCAGCGCAAGATATGAAAGAACATATGGAAGAGATCAAAACCTATATGCGGGGTCATAATCTGTTTGACATTTTTTATGGAAGATATAAGAAAGAAGAGAAAGATTTATTAAAGAAATATATTGAGATCGCACCAAGAGATGAATTTAGTGATATTCTTGATGCGGCGGATTCGTTTATCTATTTTCAGAGTAAGACAAAACAAAAAGATATTCAGAATGAAACAAAATAAAGAAAGTGCGAGATAAATAATATGACAAAGAAACATACAATATTAACAGCGATCAATTCGAAATACATTCACTCGAATCTTGCAGTTTACTGCCTTCGTGCCTATGCAAAGCCATATATCGATGAAGTGGAGATCGCAGAATATACGATCAATCAGCAGGTGGATGATATCCTGATGAGTCTGTATCAGAAACATCCGGATATCCTTTGTTTTTCCTGCTATATCTGGAATATTGAATACATAGAACGTGTGATCAGGGAAATCCATAAATTACTGCCAGATGTACCGATCTGGCTTGGAGGACCGGAAGTTTCTTATGATTCGAGAGAAGTCTTAAGACGTCTTCCACAGGTAACTGGTGTTATGAAAGGGGAAGGAGAAGTTACATTCCTTGAAGTGCTTGATCATTATCATGGAAAGAGGGATGATCTTAGCAAGATTCCGGGACTTACTTACAGAAATGAAGATGAGATCGTAGAGACACCATGGCGCCCAGTCATGGATTTAAGCAAGGTTCCATTTGTATATGAGCATATTGAAGATTTTGAACATAAGATCATTTACTACGAATCAAGCAGAGGCTGTCCATTTTCATGCAGTTATTGTTTATCTTCGATTGATAAATGTCTTCGTTTCAGGGATCTTTCCCTTGTGAAAAAAGAACTTCAGTTTTTCTTAGATCATAAAGTACCACAGGTCAAATTTGTAGACCGTACCTTTAACTGCCGCCATGACCATGCAATGGAGATCTGGCGTTATATAAAGGAACATGATAACGGCATTACCAATTTCCATTTTGAAGTGGCAGCAGATGTCTTAAAGGATGATGAAATTGAATTGATCTCTGATATGCGTCCGGGACTGATTCAGTTAGAGATTGGCGTTCAGTCAACGAACATCGATACGATCACTGAGATTCACAGGAAAATGGAGTTTCAAAAAGTTGCAGATATCGTAACAAGGATCAATGCCGGTCATAATATCCACCAGCATTTAGATCTGATCGCAGGACTTCCTTATGAAGATCTGGAAAGCTTTAAACAGTCATTTCAGGATGTTTATGAAGTACGTCCAGAACAATTGCAGTTAGGCTTTTTAAAAGTATTAAAAGGTTCTTATATGGAAAAACAAAAAGAGAACTATGGGCTTGTCTATAAAGATACACCGCCTTATGAAGTTCTATATACAAAATGGCTGCCTTATGAAGATGTACTGGTGTTAAAGAAAGTCGAAGAAATGGTCGAAGTTTATTATAACAGCAGCCAGTTTTCAAATACTCTTCGTCTGTTGGAGAAAGAATTTGATACTGCATTTGCTTTATATGATACTCTTGCCGGATTTTATGAAGAAAAAGGATATGACAAAGTCAGCCACAGTCGGATTGCCAGATTTGAAATCTTATATGAATTTATCAAAACCATTACAAAAGAAGAAAATCTTGCATTATATAAAGAGCTGTTAACTTATGATTTATATCTGCGTGAAAATGTAAAGAAACGCCCGGATTTTGCAGGAGATTATACCTTACAGAAGGATGACCTTCGTTATATCAATGAAGAAATCCTATTAAAAGATGAACAGCTTGCATATTTTGGTGAAAAGAATATGCGCAAACTTTCCCATATGGAACGATTTGATCATGTGGTAAATGAGGATTTTAGAAAGAAAGAAACAATTCTATTGTTTGATTACCAGAATCGAGATCCATTGACGAATCAGGCAACCGTTTATTCGATCACAATGAATTAAATAAGAAATTCATATGAATAAAATACGACAGGAAAGAAGGTGTGCAAAAGAAAATGATAGCAATATACTTGGCACCATTCTATTTGTTGCTAAACGCTTATTTTTTATTTCGAATCTTAAAATGGCTGGAGACTTGTCATGTCCATTTTAAAAAGAAATGGATCAAAGTCGTTTTGATCATGATCTATGCATTTTTTGTCTTTAGTATTTTGACCGCATTTTTGCTTCCACGAGGAACAATACGCCGTGTTATGAAACTGATCAGTAATTACTGGCTGGGTGTTTTGATGTACTTGGCACTTACGATCATGATTGCGGATCTGATTCGCTTGATCTTAATCTATCTTGTAAAAGCCGATCAGGAAAAGTTCCGGACACCGAAAGTTTTCAGACTTGTTGGGAGCATTTGTTTGATCCTGATCTTATCAACCAGTTTTTATGGAGTATACAATGCAAGAAATATCAGGACAACAAGTTACCATGTAACGATACATAAAAAGGCAGGAACTCATAAAAAGTTAAAGATTGTCTTACTTGCAGACCTTCATCTTGGCTATAATATCGGATGTTCTCAGATGAAACAGATGGTAACAAAAGTAAATAAACAAAATCCAGACCTGATTGTGATCGCTGGTGATATTTTTGATAATGAATACGATGCGTTGGATGATCCAAAGCAGTTGATCAAAATTTTTCGACAGTTAAAGAGTCAATATGGTGTTTATGCAGTTTATGGAAATCATGATATTGATGAAAAGATTCTTGCAGGATTTACGTTTGGAAGCAGTCAGGAGAAAAAGGTCAGCGATCCAAGAATGGATGAATTTGTGAAAAAAGCTGGAATGAAGTTATTAAGGGATGAATCTGTCTGTATTGATCAGAGTTTCTATCTGTATGGAAGACCAGATGCCGAGAGAGTCGGACGTGGAATCAACAGACGCAAGACTCCAAAAGAACTGGTAAATGGAATGGATCTTAAAAAGCCCGTGATCGTACTGGATCATGAGCCAAGGCAGTTGGAAGAATTAAATCAGGCAGGAGTAGATCTTGATCTTTGCGGTCATACGCATGATGGACAGCTGTTTCCGGGCAATCTCACAATTCATTTATTCTGGAAGAATCCGTATGGATACCGTAAGGTTGGAAATACGCATCAGATCGTAACATCAGGTGTTGGCTTATTTGGTCCGAATATGAGGGTCGGAACGAAAGCGGAGATTGTGGTCGTGAATGTCGATTTTAGATGATCGGGCAAAGATGTTAAATATACTATAATAGACATAATGGAGGAAAACATTTCTATGAAATATCACGATGGAAAAGGCAGATGCAGTTGGGCTAATCCAAAGAATCCGATATATATCGATTATCACGATAAAGAATGGGGAGTGCCTGTCTATGACGACCATAAATTATTTGAAATGCTGATCTTGGAATCGTTTCAGGCAGGATTATCGTGGGAGTGTGTGTTAAATAAACGAGAAGCGTTCAGAGAAGCGTTTGATGATTTTGATGTATATAAAGTGAGTGCATATGATGAAGAGAAACAAGCGAAATTAAAAGAAAATAAAGGAATTATAAGAAACCAAAGAAAAATATCTGCTGCCGTATCAAATGCGGTTATTTTTATGAAAATCCAGAAAGAATACGGAACCTTTTCTGAATATTTATGGAAGTTTACAGATCATAAGATCATTCATGAGACGGGAAAAACATCTTCAGAATTATCCGATCAGATTTCAAAGGATTTAAAGAAACGTGGAATGAAATTTGTCGGGACAACGATCATATATTCGTATCTGCAGGCGGTTGGTGTGATTGAGTCCCATGAGGAAGGATGTTTCTTGCATCATAAAGCATAAAAATTTTACAAGTACGTAACACTGCGTACTTGAATTTTTATACAAAAAGGAGTATGGTAGAAATTACCAGATAAAATTGAGTATTAGAAAGATGATCATGTCATAACAATGTTCAAACAAAGGGAGGAAGCGATCATGAGACGTAAGATTATGACAGCATTTGTATGCGCGATTATGACAATCTCTGTAATACCGGTTTATGCAGATGATACACAGACCGATCAGGCAGTGACAACAGAAGTTTCTACCGAAACAGCAGCAACGGTGCAAGAAACAAAAAGAACGCAAAGGAAAGAACAACAGAAGAAAAAGACAACAAGCAAGAAATATACCAAGACAAAGAAGGTAAAATCAAAGAAAAAGGCTGAAACAAACAAAGTCGTTCCAATGCCAACCCAGGTGATCAGTAAGAGTTCTTCTGACACGATCGAAGGAAGGATCAAGGATAAACAGGCGAAAGTAAAACAGCTGAAAAAACAAAAGGCAAAGATTCAGGAAGAGATTCGTCTGGAACAGCAAAAATTCCAGTCTATAAATGAATTTTACAAAAAGTATACAGCAAATTCTAAGGCTGAGATTGCTTTATATGGGCAGGAGATCACTCCTTCTATGAAGATTTCTAAAAAAGATGAGCAGTTAAGAGAAGATTTATATGAGCTTGCAGATTTATTTGGAGATGAGAATCTGAGAACGATCGCAAGTGAATATGTTTTTGGAATCAATCATCCGGACTTTGAGACTTTGCTTGATAAGAATGAAACGATTCAGCTTGATCAGTATTTAAAGAACGAACAGATACTTCCGATCAAACCAATGGAAGAAAAGGTTCAGACGATCAAGAAGCAGATCAAGAAGTTCAAAGAAGAGATCAAAAAAGAGGAACAGACAAGATATTTTAATCCAAATGATGTTAGTGCGCTAAGTCATATTACGGTTGCCGATGCGAAGCATATGTTAGAAGGAACTGCCTTGTATGAGAATGCGAAATCTTATGTCAAGGCAGAAGAGAAATATCATGTGAATGCAGTCTTTTTGATGGGAATTGCTGCACATGAAAGTGCATGGGGTACGAGCCGCCGTGCGAGGGAAGATAATAATCTGACTGGGTATGGTGTGACATCGGATCATGCAAAGGGAATTAACAAATCAACGAAAGAAGCGGGACTTTTAGCAACTGCAGAAACCTTACATGAAAAATACCTGACACCAGGTGGAAATTACTATGTTGGAACTTCTGCGGCAGCAGTGAACAAACATTATTGTGTTGGTGGAGAATGGGCGGCAGCAGTTGTAAAGAATGCTTATTTATTAATGAATCATTTATAATTTTCTATTTTTGTATTGATTTTATAGAATCACAATGCTATAATTTACAAGAAATCAAAAAGAAGAAAACGTTGATGAGAAGAGTACTTTGTGGAAAGCTTCCAGAGAGGGATACATTTGCTGAAAGTATCCTAAGCAGACAAACAAAGGAAGACCACCTCGGAGTGGCTGCAAACCAGCCCGGTTGACACCGTTAATTGTCGATCAAGTGATCTGTTTCTGGAATTTATTATTTTATTCGAAGGATATGAAACAGATAACCAGGGTGGAACCGCGATAACTCGTCCCATGGATTTTTATTAGTCCATGGGATTTTTTATTTCTAGGATCAATTTTATATGAAATGCATTTGTATAGAGATTTGTATTTATATCGATCTGTAATGGAATAAATAAAACGTTATATATCAAGAAAGGATGAACAAGAAGATGAAGATTACATTAAAAGATGGATCTGTAAAAGAGTATGAAAACAATATGGCTGTCATTGATATTGCAAAAGATATCAGTGAAGGACTGGCAAGAGTTGCCTGTGCAGGTGAGGTTGATGGAGAAGTTGTTGACCTTAGAACTGTCATTGACAAGGACTGCGAATTAAATATCTTAACATTTGATTCTGATGAAGGAAAACATGCATTCCGTCATACAGCATCTCATATTTTAGCTCAGGCAGTAAAACGCCTGTACCCAGAAACAAAACTTGCGATCGGACCTTCTATCGACAATGGTTTTTACTATGATATGGAGAAAGATACTCCATTTACACAGGAAGACCTTGAGAAGATTGAAAAAGAAATGAAGAAGATCGTTAAAGAAAATCTTGAGATCACAAGCTTTACAAAACCTAGAGATGAAGCAATCGCATTTATGAAAGAAAGAAACGAACCTTATAAAGTAGAATTGATCGAAGATCTTCCAGAAGATTCTGTGATCAGCTTCTATCAGCAGGGTGAATTTGTTGATCTTTGTGCAGGGCCTCACTTAATGACTACAAAACCAGTGAAAGCATTCAAACTTACAAGTATTGCAGGTGCTTACTGGCGTGGAGATGAGCATAATCAGATGCTTACAAGAATCTATGGTACTGCATTTACAAAGAAAGCAGAATTAGATGCATACCTTACAATGATGGAAGAGGCTAGAAAACGTGACCATCGTAAACTTGGAAAAGAACTTGGTCTGTTTATGATGAGAGAAGAAGGACCTGGATTCCCATTCTTCCTTCCAAAAGGTATGGTTCTTAAAAATACATTATTAGACTACTGGCGTGAAATTCATCAGAAAGCTGGATACGTTGAAATCTCAACACCTATCATGTTAAGCCGTCATTTATGGGAAACATCAGGACACTGGGATCATTACAAAGAAAATATGTATACAACAGTTATTGATGAACAGGATTTCGCGATCAAACCTATGAACTGCCCAGGTGGAGTTCTTGTTTATGATTCTGAACCACGTTCATATAGAGACCTTCCATTAAGAATGGGAGAATTAGGTTTAGTACATCGTCATGAAAAATCTGGTCAGTTACATGGATTAATGCGTGTTCGTTGCTTTACACAGGATGATGCACATATCTTTATGACACCAGATCAGATCAAGGATGAGATCAAAGGTGTTGCAGGACTGATCGATCAGGTTTACAACTTATTTGGATTTAAGTATCATGTAGAACTTTCTACTCGTCCAGATGACAGCATGGGAAGTGATGAAGATTGGGAACTTGCAACAGATTCTCTTCGTGCAGCCCTAGATGATCTTGGACTTGATTATGTAGTCAATGAAGGAGATGGAGCATTCTACGGACCTAAGATTGATTTCCACTTAGAGGATTCTATCGGAAGAACATGGCAGTGTGGAACGATCCAGCTTGACTTCCAGCTTCCATTACGTTTTGATCTTCACTACACAGGAGCAGATGGAGAGAAACATCGTCCAATTATGATCCACCGTGTTGCATTCGGTTCTATCGAACGTTTCATCGGTATCTTGATCGAGCATTTTGCAGGTGCTTTCCCTACATGGTTAGCTCCAGTACAGGTTGAAGTAATTCCTATCTCTGATAAGCATTTAGATTATGCTAATAAGGTACTTGATACATTAAAGGCAGCAGGAATCCGTGCAGACATTGATACAAGAGCTGAGAAAATGGGATACAAGATCCGTGAAGCACAGCTTCAGAAGATTCCATATATGTTAGTTGTTGGTGGAAAAGAAGAAGAAAACGAAGCTGTATCAGTAAGAAGCCGATTCAAAGGTGATGAAGGACAGATGAAGTTAGATGACTTCTTAGCTGGAATCAAAGAAGAGATTGATAATAGAGAAAACCGTAAGGTTGAGAAAGAAGACTAATTTAATATAAAGGATTGATATTTTCTTTTGAATATCATATAATGATATCAACAGGACTCCCCACACCTCTCACATTAAGTGATGTGTCCCATGGGGAGACTTTTTATAATTAGATATATTAACAAATATGGTATTTATATAACGTAAAAGACCCCGTATTTCTACGCGGTCTTCACATAATAAACTTATATCTTCATTAATGCCCTATAGGCAATGTTATAGGCAGATATTTGCTACCTACGTTTTTATTATATTAAATATTATACTCGTAGTCAATGAAAATATCACAAATTGTGATAAAAATATCAAAATATATATAAATCCTTTGCTTTTTCGTTTATTTTCTCCATTTGTTCTTGGGATAAAGTAATCCCAGATAAAACACCATTTGAATTTTTAGGATCATAAATTCGTATTTTGCTAATAGTTGTTATCTGATTAATGAGAGCAATACTGCCTTCTTTCATTTGTGCGATTTCTTTTTCAATTTTTTCTAAATTTATTATTTTCTCTTTATTTTCGCTACTTTTAATACTTAGATCATCCAACATTTGCTGTGCGAGTTTTAATTCTTGTATAGTTTCTAAAAGTTTTTTATCAAATGGCTTCTCTTGTACCAGTAGAGCATTGACTTCGTCGTTACTTTTTTCTGTTAATGAAACTAGGGTAGCAGCTATCATAATCATTGATTTTAATTCGGCTTGTTCTTCTAATAATGCTTTTTGGACGGTATCATGTTTGATTTTTAACAGTCGATATATATCATTTCCAAGAAAAATATTATTTTCATGAACGGTTTTATTTTTCTTGATAGAAGTTAAAGGCACAACTGTTACGACAGGGGAATTGTGGGCATTATGCTTATCAAGAACAACAGCATAATGGAGACCTTCATATTCGCTTCCAATATTAAAACCGAAATTCAGCTTAATAATATTCCCACGTTTATAGGCAATATTTTTAGTAGGATTAAATTTTTCTTCATAATTGATCATGCGAACATAATCCTTAAGCCAATAAGAAATTAAATTAGCTTTTTTCAGATGATTGCCAGAAGGATCATTTATGTAATATTCTAGTTGTTTATTTAAAGCACGGATTGCGGACTTTTTATTTTGAATTACATCCTCTTTCATAAAAGGTTTAGACAATGTGATCACCTCCTCATTATATCAAAGTGCACGTGCAATCTGATCTGTAGTAAATTTCTGGTACTCTAAAAATATTTCATCTGGTATCAGCAGTTCCATAGCAAATCTTTGTTTTTTTCTTGGAAGTTTTTTAAATATCTTTCGAAGTTATTTTGAAGATTGGTTGCAGTTGTTGTAATAACCATAATATCAACTCCTAAACTTAATAGTAAATTTATTATATACTATTTTGAAACTTTCATCAATATATTAGATGATTTGATAAATTTTATAAACTCTTCAAATAAAAACAAATCTATAACTGCAACATTTTCTCAAATAAACCTCTTGAAATATACCCCAACAGGGTATATAATACCAAACGTAAAGGAGGAAAGCACATGGAAGAAAAAAAAGAATGTTGTTGTCACCACAAGACAAAAGAACGTTCAGACAAAGAATATAAAGACCTTATTAATCGTCTAAGTCGTATTGAAGGACAAGTTCGCGGAATAAAAAAGATGGTAGAGAATGATACTTATTGTACTGACATCTTAGTTCAGGTATCTGCAGTTAATGCAGCCTTAAATAGTTTCAACAAAGTCCTTCTAGCGAACCATATCAGAACTTGTGTGGCGGAAGATATTCGGGAAGGAAAGGACGAGACGATCGATGAATTAGTAAAAGTTTTACAAAAACTAATGAAATAACAATTTGAAAACAAAATGAAAGGAAGGGAAACCATGGAACAATATCAAGTGACTGGCATGAGCTGTGCTGCTTGCAGTGCACGCGTGGAGAAAGCGGTTTCCAGTGTTGAGGGTGTGACATCCTGCTCTGTTAGCTTGCTGACAAACTCAATGGGTGTGGAAGGAACCGCTTCTGCATCTGATATCATTAAAGCGGTGGAAGATGCTGGATATGGAGCAAAGAAAAAGGGAGAACAGACACATAGCAGTTCTTCAGATGCAGATTTATTAAAAGACAGAGAAACTCCTGTCTTGAAGAAACGACTGATCACATCGTTATGCTTTTTGATCCCCTTGATGTATCTGTCAATGGGACATATGATGTGGAACTGGCCGATTCCTAAGATTTTAGATGGAAATCATGTAGCAATGGGTCTGATCCAGTTGTTATTTACAACGATCATCATGGTGATCAACCAGAAATTCTTTATCAGTGGATTTAAGAGCTTATTCCATAAAGCGCCGAATATGGATACTCTGGTTGCTTTAGGATCTGCAGCTTCTTATGGATACAGTGTTTATATTTTATTTGCAATGACAGATGCTCAGATGCATCAAAACATGGATGCTGTGATGAAATATATGCATGAATTCTACTTTGAATCTGCAGCTATGATCCTGACATTGATCACAGTGGGTAAGATGCTAGAAGCAAGATCCAAAGGAAAAACGACAGATGCTTTAAAGAGTCTTATGAAACTAGCACCAAAGACAGCAGTTGTAATCCGTGATGAACAGGAACTAGAAGTTGGGATCGAACAGGTACATCAAGGAGATATCTTCGTTGTAAAACCTGGAGAGAATATACCGGTAGATGGTATCATCATTGAAGGAAACAGTGCATTAAATGAATCTGCTTTAACAGGAGAAAGTATTCCTGTGGATAAAAAAGAAGGCGATACCGTATCCGCTGCAACATTAAATACATCTGGTTATTTAAAATGTGAAGCTACAAGAGTTGGCGAAGATACAACACTTTCCCAGATCATTCAGATGGTCAGCGATGCGGCAGCAACCAAAGCACCGATCGCGAAGGTCGCAGATAAAGTATCAGGGATTTTTGTCCCAACTGTTATTTGTATTGCAATCGCAACAATGATCATCTGGCTGCTTGTCGGACAAAGTTTTGGATTTGCACTTGCCAGAGGTATTTCTGTATTAGTTATCAGTTGCCCTTGTGCTTTAGGACTTGCAACACCTGTAGCGATCATGGTTGGAAATGGAATGGGTGCAAAGCATGGAATCATGTTTAAGACAGCCGTATCCTTAGAAGAGACAGGAAAGACACAGATCATAGCTTTAGATAAAACAGGAACGATCACAAGTGGAAAACCGCAGGTTACAGATATGGTACCGGTAGAAGGTATCAGCGAAGAGGAATTACTTTCTATGGCATATGCATTAGAAAAGAAGAGTGAACATCCACTTGCTCATGCAATTTTACAAAAAGCAGAAGAGGCACAGGTTCATGACAATCTTGAAATTAAAAACTTTCTGGCTGTTGCCGGAAATGGACTTTCTGGAAAGATTGATAAAGAGACAATCTATGGTGGAAACCAGAGATTTATTGAGAAATATGCAAAAATCCCATCATCTATGATCAAAAAATCAGAAGAGCTTGCCAATCAGGGAAAAACACCATTATTCTTTGCGTGTAATGAACAGCTCATTGGTATCATTGCTGTTGCGGATGTTATCAAAGAAGACAGTCCTCAGGCAGTCAAAGAGCTTCAGAACATGGGAATCCGTGTGGTTATGCTAACGGGGGATAATGAACGTACCGCAAAAGCGATCGGTAAACAAGCTGGAGTTGATCATGTGATCGCAGGTGTTCTTCCAGAAGGAAAAGAAAGTGTCATTCGTGACTTGAAAGAAAAAGGAAAAGTTGCAATGGTTGGTGATGGAATTAATGATGCACCAGCACTTACAAGAGCTGACATGGGAATTGCAATCGGTGCAGGTACAGATATCGCAATTGATGCTGCGGACGTTGTCCTAATGAAAAGCCGTTTAAGTGATGTACCTGCGGCAATCCGTTTAAGTCGTGCGACGCTTAAGAACATTCATGAAAATTTATTTTGGGCATTTATTTATAACATCATTGGAATTCCATTAGCTGCGGGAGCTTGGTATATGTTACTTGGGTGGAAACTAAACCCAATGTTTGGAGCTGCAGCAATGAGTTTATCAAGTTTCTGTGTTGTTACCAATGCGTTACGATTAAATCTCTTTAAAATGCATGATGTCAACAAAGACCAGAAGATCAAAAACAGTGTAGTACTTGAAGAAATTCAGGTTCAAAATATAACAAAACAGGAGGAAATAACAATGAAGAAAACAATGAAGATTGAAGGAATGATGTGTGGACACTGCGAGGCTGCTGTAAAGAAAGCTTTAGAATCTTTAGAGGGTGTAGAAGAGGCAATCGTAAGTCATGAAGAAGGAACAGCAGTTGTTTCTATGACAAATGAAGTGTCAGATGATGTCTTAACACAGACAGTGGAAGATAAAGATTATAAAGTGACTGGAATTGAGTAAAAACAAGGATTGTTATAAAATCTTGACATAATTCAAGAAATAAAAACAATAAAAATCAATATTGTTATATAAAATAATGATAAATTTACAAGATAGATGTAGATTTATCATTATTTTTTTATACAAATCTTTATCTTGTTGAGAAAAATTATCAAAAATGTGGTACAATATGACTGGTTAGAATCATCTAATCAAGTACAACAATAAAGATAGATAAAGGATATAAAAAATGACACTAAAAGAATTACAGATCGGTAAGAGTGCAGTGATCAAAAGTGTTGGTAGTCATGGTGCACTAAGACAACATTTTCTTGATATGGGAATGATTCCTGGTGTTGAGATCACAGTTGTAAAGCTTGCACCAATGGGTGATCCTATGGAAGTACAGATTCATGGGTATGAACTGACTCTCCGATTAGAAGAAGCCGACCAGATTGAAATTGATCCAATTGTAGAAAGAAGCAGAAGTCATAAGGGTGCGGAATATATGAGAACTTTTGAGCATCCTGGATTAGGGGAAGAAGGTAAATATCATTCCAAAGAAGATGAACATCCTCTTCCAGAGGGAACACAATTGACCTATGCATTAGTTGGTAATCAAAACTGTGGAAAAACGACATTATTTAATCAGTTGACTGGTGCCAATCAGCATGTTGGGAATTTCCCAGGTGTAACAGTTGATCGAAAAGATGGAGCGATTAAAGGACATCCTGAAACAAATGTAACGGATCTTCCAGGAATTTATTCGATGTCGCCTTATAGCAGTGAGGAGATCGTTTCCAGGAATTTCGTACTAGAAGACAAGCCAAAGGCGATCATTAATATTTTGGACGCGACGAATATTGAACGAAATCTTTATCTTACCATGCAGTTATTAGAGATGGACATTCCAATGGTGGTTGCCTTGAATATGATGGATGAAGTTGTCGGGAATCAAGGATCGATCAACGTCAATGAAATGGAATCGTTGCTAGGTGTTCCGGTTGTTCCGATTTCAGCGGCAAAGAATGAAGGAGTCGATGAAGTTGTAAAACATGCACTTCACATTGCAAAATATCAGGAAAAACCATTACGGCAGGATTTTTGTGATAAAGAAGATCATAATGGTGCAGTGCATCGTTGTATTCATGCAGTAATACATTTGATTGAAGATCACGCAGAAAAGGCACAGATACCAGTTCGTTTTGCAGCGACAAAAGCTATTGAAGGAGATCATTTAATCTTAGAACAATTAAAGCTTGATCAAAATGAAATGGAAATGTTAGAGCATATTGTCAAACAGATGGAAACAGAACGAGATTTAGATCGAAGTGCAGCAATCGCAGACATGAGATTTGATTTTATTGAGCGTTTATGTGAACAGACCGTTGTTAAACCAAAAGAAAGTAAAGAACGGATCCGAAGTGAAAAGATCGATCGAGTTCTAACAGGAAAATATACAGCAATTCCTTGTTTTGTAGGAATCATGGTTTTGGTATTCTATCTTACATTTAATGTGATCGGAGCCTGGCTTCAAGGAATCTTGCAATTAGGAATTGACAAAATCTCAGTACTTACAGATCAGGCATTGACTGCGGCTCACGTGAATCATGCAATCCATAGTCTGGTAATCGAAGGAATCTTTACTGGTGTAGGAAGTGTACTAAGCTTTTTACCGATCATTGTAACCTTGTTTTTCTTTTTATCATTAATGGAGGATAGTGGATACATAGCAAGAGTGGCATTTGTTATGGATAAAATGCTTCGAAAGATCGGATTGTCTGGGCGAAGTATCGTTCCGATGCTGATTGGTTTTGGATGTACAGTTCCTGCGGTTATGGCAACAAGGACTTTAACGAGTGAACGAGACCGTAAGATGACGATTCTTTTAACACCATTTATGAGCTGCACAGCCAAGCTGCCAATTTATTCTTTTTTTGTGAATGCATTTTTCCCAAAACGTGGCGGCCTTATTATGGCAGGATTATATTTAGCAGGAATCATGATCGGTATTTTAATCGCATTTTTATATAAGGGAACGTTATTTAAAGGGGAACCAGTGCCATTTGTTATGGAATTACCAAATTACAGACTTCCAGGAGTGAAGAATGTAGCACAGTTATTATGGGAGAAAGCGAAAGATTTCTTACAGAAAGCATTTTCTGTGATTTTGGTCGCCACGATCGTTGTATGGTTTTTACAGAGGTTTGATCTGCAGTTAAATATGGTAGAAGATTCTGCACATAGCATTTTAGCGATGGTAGCTGGTGTGTTAGTGCCAGTTTTTTCACCATTAGGATTGGGAGATTGGAGAATCGTGACATCATTGATCAGTGGATTTATGGCAAAAGAAAGTGTAGTTTCAACATTAGGAGTTTTATTCAATGGAAACATCACAGCGGCGATCACACCATTAGCTGCAAGTTCTTTATTAGTATTTAGCTTGCTTTATTCTCCATGTGTTGCGGCCATTGCATCTGTAAAACGCGAACTAGGAACAAGATGGGCAATTGGTCTGGCATTATGGCAATGTATGATTGCATGGATTGCAGCATTGATCGTAAGATTGATTGGATTAGCAATTTAAATTACATAAAATAAAAATATCGAGAGAGGCCGGTAAAATACTGGCTTCTCTATCTTTTATCGGCAATCTATAATTTAAATCGGTATTTTGCGTATAGATTGATCTTT
>ERZ869983.259-NODE-259-length-18418-cov-4.820784_pt1 | contig 18418 bp, 15 predicted proteins | sample MGYA00521106_ERZ869983 | MGnify/ENA primary metagenome ERZ869983 (study PRJEB32232, sample SAMN07284972) | human gut metagenome | biome: human-associated habitat; material: feces | host: Homo sapiens | place: Tanzania | collected 2014-04-05 ...
CGATACAGTTTGCGCCCATCCAGTATGCTGTGCCATGGTAGCGCGTTCGGCAGTAGCCAGCGCCAACTCGATAGAGCAAGGACCATTGGGTGCAAGGGTCGTTTTGTTGATGGGGTCGATAAGTTCCAATGCCTCCATAAATGCCATCGGCTCCTTGGCCCATGCTTTGAGTTGAGGACTGTCGGTGTAAGCAGCGAGTTTGGAGTTGTAGTCGGTATAGGTGTAATCTGAGTTCTTCTCAATATACCTCATGGCACGATAGATGAGGGTTCCCATCTCCTGGCGTGTGACAGCTGCCTTCATGTCGGGTGTACCATTTGCAATGTCGGCAAAGAGGTTCAGCTTATCTTCATTGGCATCCTTGCCTGTCATCTCCTTAATCAACTTCATGGCTATCGAAGCCACCTGTTGACGTGTGGCGGTAAGTGTATAGTCGTTGCCCAACAGCGATTCATCTACAAGGTTGTCAACAAGGGCACGTGTCACTTCGTCTTCTGCCCATTTACTCTTCTTCGCGGTGCTGCGGGCGGGCAGTGTAAACATATCAGGCATGGCAACGGTTTGCAGTTTGGCTTCATCCTCTCGCATGTCGAGTGCTGCCTCCATGTGTTTTTTGTACATTGCCAACGTACCGTCAGAACCCGACAGCCGGAAGTGTTTCTCGGTGAGGTGTCGCTGCTCATAATTGTATGACATTCCACACCATACACAGCTCTTCCAATAGATATGTTCGCCTGCGGCATTGGTTCCCACGTAAGCCTGCTCGGTAGCAAGGTTGGCCTTGAAGGAATGAATGCCAGAAAGGTATTTTTTTTCCTCTTTCTCATCAACACGGCGGAAGGTGTGCCGTGGGTTGCGCTCACACAGTCCACAGATGTTGCACGAATAATACACTTTCTGATCTTGCTTACAGGTATAATGCTGCATTACCCGGTCTGCCGTATGTAGTCTTGCCACAAAATTATGCTTGGTACATGGATTCTTTGTGGCTTTCAGACCTGCCTTCTGGGCTTCGTGTACATCGCCGGTATAGGTTCTTACCGTGTAACACGGAAGTCTATAGTCAGTTGCCATGAGCGCTTTTACTGCTGCTGCCTGCTGAGCGGGTACACACAGCGTGGCATCGCCAGCAAGAAACATGGTGCTATGACCATAGAAATCAAAATAGTTGGGCCATAGTTTACTCCTCATGCTCACGAAGAGTTCTTTCATAAACTCTACAGCATTGACTTTATTGCTGAGCCACACCTCCTTCAGATTGTAATAGCCTCCCATATAGTTAGTCAACGCGTTGGCAAAGCTTTTACAAACCTGCTCGTTTCCGGTATCAACAATAACCTTTGTGAGGAAAACACGGTTGGGACCTTCAAACTGTGGCAGAGGGTCGTTGGTCTCTGATATTGTTACCACATCGTGCGGATGAAAGGATGCGCAACAGGCATCAGCCGTTTCTTTTGAATAGATATTGTGGCTGGTACGATATTTCTTTTTGTTGGTATTATAGTCGAAGAGCAGGTTGTCCTTCTTCAGATTGCCACCAGTGCCACCTGGTACGGTGATCACAATGCTAAAGCGTGGAAAATAAGGACCGCTGATGAGTACTCTGGCTGGTGCTCCGTTGACAGTAACCTTCAGCATGGTTTCGTCAACATAGTAGTCACCATCGCGCATCTCATACTTCAAGATATAGGGACCGTTGGTGTCGAGCATCAACTTCATCGATGCTCTATACGAATAGCCTGCCTTAAACTTAGGATAGTCGGAATTCTTGGTGTCAAACTCGCCTTCCCACATCAGGTCAGTGAGCGAGACAATACCTTGCTTTACCAAGTCGCCATACACCGTCTTTGCTGCTGTGATTTTTATCTGCTCGCCATCTTGTATGGTCATGCCTCCTTTGGGCAATGGGATGGTGATATCGATTGATGTGACCTTCTTTTTTTCTACTGCCATTATGCTATTGGGCAACAGCGTAACCAACGCAACAAGTAATACAGTTAATAGTTTTTTCATTTCTCTCAATTTTGTAATACTATAGTTTAATACTTTTCATAAATCCTTAACCAGCCAAACTCTTATTTTTTTGAATGTAAACAGAGTGGCTTCGTTTTGTATGATCAGAAATTCCTCTTACTTTCGTGTTGCAATTAAAATAAGAAGGATGAAATCCACGAATTCTGAACAACCAGACAAAGATACGAATAAATGACTAAACCACAAAAGAAAAAGATACCTTTTTCGTTCTTGTGCGCAAGTATCTTAAATACCGATTGGCTCTTTGCGTTAACGCGAGGTCAAACTCCAAAGTTTCTAGAATGTTAAAATAGTGTTAAATCGCGTTGTCTGTCATTGAGTCTGCTGTTTTTTCTCGTTATTTGTATAAAAGACGCAGGGAAAAGCCCCAAATCGTTATCAGCAAAAACAGAATAAAGACAATGACTATGAACAAAAGATGTATCACAACAACACTGGCGCTACTGCTGACAGTATTGACTGTCGCAGCAGGAACGAAGATAGTGGAAACCAAACCGCTCAAACCTTTTACTGTTCTGAATATCCTTGGTAGTGCCAAAGTGGTTTATATCCAAGGTAGCGGACATAGTGTGCGTCTGGAGGGTGACAAAGAAGAAATCGATCGCCTCGAAATCAAACAAACAGATAAGCACCTCAATATCGGTTACAAGACCACCAAGATTGGCGGCATTTATTATATGGGCAACGGATCAAACAACGGTTCGGTTACCATCTATGTCACTTCGCCTGCAATCAATGTGATCAATGTGACAGGCAGTGCTGAGGTTGAAGTCGATAAGTATAAAGTCCAAACATCCATGCTGACCATGAATGTGACAGGGTCTGGATCTATACATGTGAAAAATGCCAGCGTAGGAACTGCCACATGCAATGTTGCAGGGTCAGGTAGTATAAGTGTTGATGAGCTGCAAGCTGTTAATGCTTCTCTCGTTGTGAGTGGAAGTGGTATGGTCAAGGCACAAGTGGATTGCAGTGATAAACTGAATTGCGTAGTGGCAGGATCAGGAGACGTTAGTGTATCGGGAAGAACTGCTAACTATAGTAAATCGGTCATGAGATCAGGAAGTGTTAGTGATAAGAAACTGAAATATACCAATCTCAGCAATGCTACAAGATATGACGGAAAACAGTCGTATGTGATTGACAGAATAAGAAGAAGTCAAGGCAATGATACGGTGAACGGCATCGTGGCAAATCCTTAAAATATACGGCATAAGACAAGGAAGGATACTGAAGGTGAACCAACAGCAGTTTGAACATACGGCAAAACAATTGCGCATGAAGGCCTGGCAAACGGCATCGCGCATGCTGAACGATAGCGATGATGCCGACGATGTGGCGAGCGAAACAATGCTTAGGCTATGGGCTGTGCATGATACGCTACACGACGAAACACATGCCGTCAGACTGGCTGTTGTCGTGGCTCGACATACTGCCATTGACCACCAACGACGACGGCGACCATCGGTCAGTATAGACAGTGGTACAAGAGTCATTCCTCTCGACATTCCCACCACTGATACTCCTGACCGAAAGATGGAGTGGGAGGAAAGCGAACAATGGCTGCGACAACGCATCGAACAACTGCCACCCAGAGAAATGCAGGTGTTGAGACTCAGACAGACTGAACGACGCACCAACGCTGAGATTGCAGCACTACTGGGAATAGGCGAAGCATCTGTGGCAACCATGCTATCGGCAGCACGCCGAAAACTGTTTAACGATATCAAAGAAAGGAACCGACAATGACAAACCAACAACTCATCAATCTGCTTGAAAGCTTCATGGATGGACAAACGACAGTTGAACAGGAAACACAACTGGCTGACTTCTTCCGTCAAGCAACAGATGCCGACCGTCCCGAAGGAATCTCGAACGACGATTGGCAGGCCTATTGCGAGATGTTCCGCATGTTTGAAAACGGAATGGAAGATCATACGGCAACCATTCGTCCTGTAGAAACAGACGCTCCTGAGAAGAAACATCGCATCTTGCCACTGCGCTGGATGACGGCGGCTGCCTCGGTGGCTGTGTTGCTGGTTGGCGCACTGACACTCTGGAACCATACCACCGACCAACCGCAGCCGATAGCGCAAAGTCAACCGGCCATCACTCCCGTTGAAACCGATACCGTGGCAGTGGATCGACGTCAGATACCATTAGACAGTATCACACCGCCCGCCAAAACCACTAAGCGGAAGATACGTCGACTACACAGCGTTCCACCGCCTCCTAAAGAATATCTGGCTGAGACTGGAACAACCAAGATGGTGGACAATGCCATCAGTCAGGCTGACCTCGATGAAGCCGTGGCACAGGCAGAACTCTTGCTCCAAGCCATGCAACTGCAACAGATGGTTGAACTCAACGATAGTAAGATGCAATACCTCCAGGCTATGGATGCCCTTGATGCCGAAGAGGAAGAATATGTAGAACAATAAGCAAATAACTATACAACAATGAAACAAATAATACTTACCATGGTTGCCATGTGGGCAACTGTAACTGCCTCGGCACAGGAAACAATCCAGAATGCCTATCAAAAGGTTATTGGAAACTCGGCGGTTGAACTGTTGTCGCGTTCCGATTATCAGGATCGAACCGACTCGCCAACCACTTACTGTAAGTTTACGGAGTTTAAGATACCGGAGAGCAATAAAAACCTCATTAAACAAATGGAACAAGCCATGTTAAAGGATCAGGACCGTGCTTATTCCTTTTTTATAAGAAAACCTGAAGCAAAGATGAACACACTCAACACCAAGAAAGTGGTGTATGGGCCAAACAATGAGTATGGGGTGACATTGGGAAGCAATAAGTCACACTATTACTATTCTACCTTTTTCAAGGAACCGTCTGACTCTACTCGCCGCCATGCCTATGCCTTCGTGTGGTTTAAGGAGGGAAAGGATTTCCACTGCTACTACTATCATATCTATGGTATGACTCCAGAAGCTACTAAAAGCGTAACGAAGAACAGCCTGTCGAGTCTCGCCAGCCTGTCAAGTCTCGACAAGGGAAATCGCATACGCAGCACCCTTTCTGGCAATACGCTCATCATCGAGCGCTATGACGAACAGGGCAACAAAACCCTGCAACAGGTTAGTGTGTCAGACGACAGCAAAACAGCTGACGATCTGTCGGTAGATGATGTGACTGATAAACCGTCGAAGGTCACCAATGATGTGGAGTTTATGACTCAGTTCGGACTACTCAGAGTGGCTTTCCTCGATGCCATCAAAGACCCTAGCCAGAAAATGCTGCAGGTGGGTCTCGCTACTAAGATAGTGGCACTGTGTAAAGATCACAGCGATCTCTTGACCTATGGCGAACGGACAATATGTAAGAATACTATTTTGGATATGACTAATATCATGAATAAAACCGTTCGCGGAGATATCTATCTTGAGGGAATGCTCAAACAAGCCATAGATTATCTCGGAAAGAAATAAACATACACAACATAAACACAAAACAATGATGAAAAGATATGTATGGGCAGCCATACTGATATTCCTATGCCCTTTAGTGAAGGCGCAGAGCGACTCTGCTGCAGTAGCCACCGACACTACTGATGTCTATAAAAATGTGGGTTTGGGCGAACTGACCGTTAAGGCACAGCGACAAATGGTGAAGACTAAAGACGATCGCGTCAGCTATGATGTGGCTTCCGACCCTGAGGCAAAGACCAATCCGCTGATAGAGATGCTCAAGAAAGTGCCGTTTGTTACCGTCGATGCTGATGGTACGATCAAAGTCAAGGGTTCGAGTGATTTCAAAATATTCAAGAATGGCAGACCTGACCAGTCTTTTACCAACAATGCCAAGGAACTTTTCAAAGGACTGCCGGCAAGTATGGTGAAACGGATCGAGGTCATCACCGAACCTGGAGCTAAATATGATGCGGAAGGACTGGTGGGCATCCTCAATATCGTGATGGACCGACAGAGCCAGATGAAAGGATTGACGGGTACTGTCAGTTCGAACGGGGCATTTGGAGATAGTGGCAATCCATACAATGGCAATCTCTTTCTTACAGCACAGACAGGCAAACTCACCATCGCGCCGTATTTCGGTATGGCATTTCAGAAATGGCATCAGACAGAAACAACCGACTATGTCTATACCGACACCAACAACCGGTATCACGATGAACGGAGAACATACAATCCGGGAAGAAACATGTGGTATGGCATGGATGCCAGTCTGGAACTCGACTCCTGCAATCTCTTGACCCTGGCGGCAAGTGGATTTGCCTATCGGGTGAAAGATGATGCAATAAAAAACACCCGACTGACCGATGCTGCTGGAAATCCAATCTATAGTATGCAGATGGACAGTAGAGATGTGCTGGCGCGCTATTTCGATATCGACTTGCAACTGTCCTATCAGCATAATTTCAGCAGAAAGGGCGAACTCCTTGCCATCGACTATCTGTTTTCTACCACCCGTTCTCACAGCGACGGAAGTTTAGACCTGTCACAGTGTTTCAACTATGGGGAATATGACAGCCAGTCTTTTGACAATCATACTACCTTCAGCGAACATACCTTTCAGATAGACTATGAACGTCCGTTTGGCAAGCATCATTCATTAGATGTGGGTGGTAAGTATGTGATGCGATTCAATAATAGTGATAACCTCAGGAGGGAATACCTCAACAGCGAACTCCTACGCTCGCCAGCTACTAAGTTTGACCATAAGACCGATGTGGGGGCTGCCTATGCTGAATATAAATATCGTCTCGGTGGATTTACCCTTGCTACCGGACTGCGCTACGAGACGTCACGCATGAAGGGATCATGGCCAGACGGTTCACAAGATGATTTCAGCAGACGTTTCAACGATATCGTTCCGTCTATTCGCACGACATGGCGCATCAATGATCAAAACTCGCTGAAACTCGCTTACACCATGCGATTGTCAAGACCGGGCATCAGTTATCTGAATCCGTATCATAACGAAACACCAATTTCCGTCAGCTACGGAAATCCACATTTGGGCACGTCGAAAGCTAATAATTTCACGTTGGGATATAACCTCATGACCACTAAGCTGACCATCGGTCTCAATGCCTCACTCAGTCTCTGCGATGATGCTATTGCCGGAGTGAAATGGGTGGAAGACAATCGCTTTATGTCGAGTTACGACAATAGTGGTAAGGTTAACTACTTCCAGGTCGTGCCTTATATCCAGTGGCAGATTACTCCAACCACTAAACTCGTGAGCAATAGCACCGTCACTTGGGTGGACAAAGCCAATACTTCGCTTGGACTTGCCATGCATAGATGGAACTTCGATTCCTATAATCAACTGACACAGGAACTGCCTGCCAAACTGGCTTTGACCCTGTCTGCATATTTCGATTATGGCACTCCGACAACGCTTTACAGTTATGACTGTGCATGGCAGAACTTCTCAGTGTCGCTCCGTCGCTCCTTCCTTAAAGAAGATCGACTCACCACCTTTGTGCGTTGCAGTTATCGCAATGATATCAAAACCCATTACGTGAAAGGTGACTACATCGGCAGTCAGCGTGTTGATGGACCTAACTGGAATCTGCAGTTTGGAGTGTCTTATCGCTTCGGAAGTCTCAAAGCATCGGTCAAGAAGACTGCCAAACAAGTGAGCAACGACGATTTGATGGGACGCAAATAATAGCATAAACACGCTCAATTACCCTGATGACTGATTATGAATAAACACTCTCAAACAATATGATGCTTCCATGCTGTGTCTGTGAAGATTTGCGGAATGCATTCTTTTTCTACTCCCATGTCGGATGACATGGGAGTTTTTTATCTGAAAAACGATAGGAAAACCAATGAAATGTTGTATCTTTGTAGATTGAATGATGATGATTAAGTATGGACAAGGTACTGTCGCCAGGCGATGCAACCATTGTCCGCCAACGTATGAATACTAATAGACAAGATATGGAAAAAACTTTTGAACAGCGGTTGCACGATGACCTGCACCGTTATCTGCTGGGAATGAAAGTGGTGGATGAGCGTCTGCCTGAATGTCCTGATGTAGAAGGACGATGGAAACAACTGATAGAGGCTTATCTCCCTGATGGCATCAGGGAGTTTGCTGCCTATCCTACCGTTTCGTTGGGGTGGATGATGTTTATCGGCATGGCTATCGCATACATGTGGGACAAAGACTGGATGCGCTATAATGCTGATCCACAGCTTTACGAACTGTTGCGCGATGCGCGTGGCTACGATGCGATGGATGATCATATCATGGAGGATGTACTCAGACTCGATGAGAATGGACGCAGAAAAACACAGGACATCGTGGCGGAGTGTGCCTCGCGCACCGATAATATGTTGCGTCACGAACATATACAGCCTGGCACCAAAGAGGCTTTTCAGGCCTATACACAATGCCTCCACCAACTCTATCTCATGGGAATGGCCATGCAACTCTCTGCCATGGGCTACCACATGACACCGCTGAATCCTGCAAACTGATGCGGAGATTTTTAGTATAAGAATCTTGCAAAGCACAATAACCCTTGAAAACAATAATGACCGACATCGTACCATGTCGGTCATTATTGTTACAGGTGATGGCTAATCCCCAACTCGGGCAGGAGGGTTAATAGCGAAGGATGGAAACGCCTGCTGAACGCAGATTGGGCATGGTCATACCGATGGAAGCTCCAATATAGGTGGGGTCGCATACGGTGTAACGCTTGCCATCGACGGTCAGAAAATCGCCTTTCACATCGCCTTTAAACTGTACGGCGGTGGCGATATGGTTGGGATAGTCGAGGTAAACGACATCAAGGCCAAGCAGTTCACGAACCAACCAACCGAAGAGCACTGAACGGTCTTCGCAGTCGCAGGCAGGATAATAGAACAGTTCTTCAACAAAGAAGGGCTTCTCAAAACCAAACTGTTCTTCATCCGTAGCATATTTGAAACCGGTCTGCACAAAGTTCAATAGCAGATTGGCAGCATCAACTTCACTCTTTCCCTGTACAAGGGGACGTAATGTGCCGAGCACCTCTTGAGCTAAACTGCCTGCTACGGGTGCCTTGGCATAGACGCCATAGTCGCATTGGGGCATGGAGGCATAGAAGTCCATCAACGCTTTGGGAACATTAACGCTGACGCTGACATTGCCGGCTTTGTTGGTGCGCTGCCTACTGACCACGCCGCTGTTGAGGGCTGGCACATTGTTGAGGCGCATGGCAACGGGAGTCTTGGCTTTCTTCGAATCCTGATTACACATATAGAATGTGCAGGCCTCCGTGCCGTTGATGTTATAATAGTTCAATCCTTCTTTGGTGAAATAGGGGTGACCATAGACCATGCAGTCGGTGGCAACAAACAATAACAATTGGTTGCGATCGCCACGACGTGCCATCTTCGCACGGTAACCCAGTTCGTTGAGCAAGAACTGTTGCATGACAATACAGCTGTTTTCATCGTTGCATAAGGCTTCGGCTGCGGTTTTCACAAAGAGGAATACTCCCCAGTCGTTGAGGCGGAAGTCTTTCTGTGCCTGCTGGCAGTTGGCAATAAGGGGCTTGTAGTTGGAACGGCATAATGCTTCGTAACCGTCGGCAACGGCACATTCCTGACTGCTGGTGATATTGATAACGCCTTTCATCGATGCGTCAATATAGAGTTTGGTGTTGCAATAGTTGATGGCTACACTGGGGTAGAATTCCTTTTGCAACGAACTCTGCACAGCGGGCTTGGCTTTTGGTTTGGGCTGTGGCTTGACTGGTGTTGTCTGTGGCTTTGCAGGTGTTGTCGGTTCTGCTTTAGGTGCTACGGGTTGCGGCTTAACCGGTGTTGTCTGTGGTTTCGCAGGTTCTGCTTTAGGTGCCACGGGTTGCGGCTTAACTGGGGTAGCCTGTGGTTTTGCAGGTGTTGTCGGTTCTGCTTTAGGTGCCACGGGTTGCGGCTTAACTGGGGTAGCCTGTGGTTTTGCAGGTTCTGCTTTTGGTGTATTACCTCCAATGATGGTGGGTGTATTTTGCTTAGCCACGATCACAGTAGGTTTTGGAGTTGGCTTGGGTTGTGGTTGTGGTTTGGGTGTTGGTTTGTCGAAGGTCAACTGATCCACATTCTTCACCTCTACCGTAGGACGTTGCTGTCCTTCGATAGTGGTCTGATTGAGAATATCCTTGATGGTCAGTTCCACTGGTGGAGTATCTTCAGGATGTTTTTGCTCGTCATAGATGACAGGTTTCGGAGGTTCGGGTTTGGTATGTCGCTCCACGGGTTTCTTGGCTTCTGCCTTTTTCCATGGGTGGCGCAGAAACTCGATAAACTCCTTGTTGGCATCGTCGATGAATTTGTCGAACGAGGCATTCTCTTCTTGGATGAATTTGTCAAAATCGTCAGTAACGACTTGAGCAGACAAGGGAATACTTGCCAACGCTGTTACGGCGAGAAAAACGAGTCTTTTCATTGTTGAAGGTGTTAATGGTGAACAGTCTGTGAATAATGAAAAAATCGACAATCCGAAGCATACGACTGCCTTGCGGTCGGCTTTCGGATTGTCGATATGTGGTCGGTTAATCCTGAGCTACAGGTTCACCGATGAAGTCTTCTACTTCCTTGCTCAGATCCTTGAGAGCGGCTTTCTGCTTGGCTTCGCGTGCTGCGGCCTCGCGTGCTTTCTTGGCCTGTGTCTCGTCGATAGAAAGGAATACCTGGAATTCTTTCTTACCGTCTGCATTGCGAACCATGGCGAAGTGTTCTTTTACCAAACCGGCAATCTTGGTGTTGACAGCCATTTCGTAAGCCTGACCGAATTTATCAATTTCCTCGGTGGTCATGCTGCTATTGTCTGAAGAGGCAATGCTCTTGGCTTTACCTACTACCTGAGCCTTCGCACGCATAGCATAGTTGGAAACGGCACTCATTGTAGCATTGTCGCGACCAATCTTGGGATTAGAACCTATTGCAATGCCGATGAGGCTGATACGGTTTTCCTCGTCTCCTTCAATATAGGTACGATACTTGGTCAGAGCATAATCCATGGTTGAGGCTGATGCAAGCATGGTCCAGCCAGCCTTCTTCCATTCCTTGGTGGTTTTCTTGATGTCCTTTGCCAGGGCCTTCGACTGTGCCGAAACCATGGTTGAACCACACAGAATCATGGCTGCAAGGAGCAGCAGGTTGAAAATACGCTGTTTCATAATCTTTTTGTTTTTTGAGTTATTATTTAATAGTTTATAAACGGTTGCGGGTTATTCTTCCCAGTTGGTGGTGTAGGGGAGTGACACCTTGATGCGCTCCACGCCATTGGTGGTGGGGTTCACCACGGTGATGGTGCCTTTGACGAAAGCGAAGCGCGACTTCTTGGTGGTGCGGGCTTTCATCGTGCCTTCTGCCAGTGCTTTGACTTGGATAATGCCTTTAGAACCGAAGATGGCGTCGATGTCGTCGAATACCAACGGGGCTGTCAGTTCGGGCACTTCAAGTTCGATGCTCTTCAGACCGAAGGTAATGCCTTGACGGTTGTTGAGAGTCATGCGGATATTGATGTCGGTCAGGGTGCGGTCTTGCTTGTTGACAGCATTGGCGGTGAGGATGATCTTGCCTTCGGGCACTACGGCTTGCGCAATATTAATGGTGGCATCGGCATCCACACCGATGATGGCGCGCTGTTGCAGCTTCTTGTTTTCTATGCGCAACTGTATGTCGAGGAAGTTTTCTTCTTCGGGCAGACAGTCGGTGGCGTCAAAACTGATGAGGAAGGCACCGTCCTGTGGCTCTACGCTGATTTGTCCGGCGCAGTTCGACTTAACGGTGGGCACCTTGGCAACGCGCACGGGTTTGCCTTTCAGCAATACTTGTACCAGATAGGTATTGTCGTCGGTGAAGCGTCCGGTGATGGCGAGAGCGTCATAGAGTTGGCGGTAGCGCAACATGAGCCCTTCCACTTGTTTCACGCGGACATCATCAAAGAAGTACTCCTTCAATGCTGCCAACTGGGTGATGGCAGCCTTGATGTCTGCCACATCGGCAATATCGTCAATACCGTCTTCCAGGGCTTGGTATTGTGTCACTTTCTCAGCATCAATCTTCTCAAACTGACTTTGCAGCGTGCGCTGTTCGGCACGGGAGTAGGGGTAGAGCACCGAGTACTCGTAAAACTCCTTCTTGGTTTGCTTGTCGCGCATGCGACGCCAATAGACCTCTTCCACCTTGGCTTGCGAGATGCCTTTGAGGAACGGCAGGTTGGCAGACTTCATCTTAGCGATGCGGTTGTATTCGTCGCGCGATTCTACACCGTCGTTGGTCACGGTTTCGCTGGCCACGTTGCGTTGTGTCACGCTGACATTGCTGGCCACCGAGAGGATGATGCGCTCAGTCACTTCGTTCATTGCCTTGACCTGTGCCTGGGCTAAGGTGGGGGCTGTCACGCTGACCACGAGTTTGCCTTCTACGGCTGTGCCGAGCCATGCGGGAACTTTCTTGGCACTACTCTCCACCACCTTGTTTTGTGCATAGATCGTCACGATGGCGAGCATCATGCATGCGAGGGTTATTAGTCGTTTCATAATGGTCTGTATTTATAAATAGGTGTTATGCTACCATTCTACTGGCAGATTGCGAATCTCAATGATGGCATCGCGCACTTTCAGTTTGATGTATGAAATCTTGGGGATGAAATGGTCTGCCTTGATGAGGTAGAAGTCTTGCTTCATAGCCAGTTTCGGAGGCATATTGCGCCAGTCGTAACTGCTGTCGTATTCGTTGACGGAGAAGTTGTAGCGCTCCAACTCCTTGGCATTCTCGTCGAAGGCTGATTTGATTTCAACATCACCTTTTTCCGTGTTCATGCGGCGGTTGCAGAATTCTGTTTCGATGGTGATGCGGTTCTGTTCTTTATTGCCGTAGCAACGCAATATGCGGAAATCGAGGTCGTTCACCGAGATCGTCAGTTCGTAAGGAGGCATCTGGGGTGCCTTCTGGTCGATGACGGGAGTGGCGGGCTGTGGCTTTTCCACTTCCACGATGACGGGCTTCTCCACTTCCACGATGACGGGTTTCTCCACTTCCTTCTCTACGATGACGGTATCTGGACCGGCAGGGATATTGGCGGCAATCTCTTGCTGAAGGGCATAAGCCTGATCGTAGCAGGGAATGTTGCCTGTCACAGCCGACAGATAAATGACAGCCTCTTGATAGCGGCGTTGGTTATACAGCGCTTGTGCCTTCTGCAGGATGATGGCGCAGTTGGCGGCATAGTAGTCGGCTATCTTCTGACGGGTGGTACGTATGAATCGGGTGAAGGTGGGGTTGGTCACCTTGATATTCTGCACCAGTTTCATCAGCGCCTTGTCTTTATCGCCTACGGCATCAGCCTCCACGGGGATGGTCAGACTGTAGTACTCCGTGCCGTCGATGATATTCTTGGCGATGAGCACCAGTTCGCCTTTGGCAACTGATACGTTGCGCACCATTCCCTCGGTAGAGAGCACATCGCCCAGCGAGAGGGCTGGTTCGATGGCAAACACATTATACACGTCGGCTGCTGCTGCGCTGTTGCGGTTGAGCACCTGGTGCATCTTGAGGTCGAGTGCATCAATGACTTCTGCAGGCAGATTCTTATCCGTGGCTTTCACGGTTGAGAAATGGATGTCGCTCTGCGCATATCCTACGATGGCAAGCGTCATCATTGCTATTTGTGTGAACAGTCTTTTCATACTCTTGGTAATTATTGTTGATACTCAGTCCCTGGAATTTATTCAATGACAATCTCCAGTTTCTGTCCCTGTGCGGTAATGGTGGCTTTGTAGTTGTCACCAAACTGTGTGCGGAAGAATTTGCGGAGGTCGCTGCTGAAATTAGAGATGGTGTATGAACGTCCGCGCTCTGCATTCCACAAGGGGATGTTGAGGGCGATGTGTACAAACTTATCGGTACTGTTGCTCATGTCATAGACACTCTGCTGGGCATGTTCGTGCAACCAGTCGTCGAGGGCGTCTTTGAAGTTGTCACCCGATTCAGGACTGTCTTGGTCGAAGTCCCAGTCGCTGATGCTCTGTGAGAGGGTCAGGTCAATATAGATTTCACGTCCGTCGGCTACCATCTTCTCAAACGAACTCTTGATCTGCTCGAAGAAGTCGGCAGTAATCTTTTTCATCGAATACTCCACGAGTTCGGTATTGCCTGTGCTTCCCTTGTAGTATTTGCCACTGGGGAAGGTGGCTGCAGCGAGGTTGCCGTTGGTCTGATTCTCCACAGCGCTCAGGTTGAGGTTGCACTCGATGTGGTTCTGGTTGTCTGCCAGTACTTTGGCATCAACCTTGACAACGATGTCGCCTGGCAACTGCTGCACAATCTTGGTCTTCAAGTCCGACTTGCTGCCCATGCGCATCATCTCATCTCTCTTGGAGTTCTGCAACTGAGTGATAAAATTGCGAGTCTTGTAACCGTGCTTGGCAAATTCAGCAGTAACACGGGTGAGGGCATATTTCAACGCCTCATTATTCTCTGCTGCTTTGCGCATCGCCTCAAAGTCGGTACCATTGCTGCTGTTCACTTCTGGCACAATGACGATGGTGGGATTGAGGGCGGCGGTAGCTTTCACCTGCTTCTTACCATCCACCCATGTGGGCGAAACAGCAATGCTGTTGTGCTGGAGGTCAGCAATCAGCGACTTCGTATTGATGGTCACCGTCACAACCACTTTCTTTTTCTTCGTCACCTTCATATCATCAACCTCCTTGGGTTCGTCGGTGAGATAGTTGATGTATCGTGACTCAGAGAAGAAACGGTAGTCGTAGTCCTTGCGGGGTACGGCTATCATGGGAGTGCCGCCTTTCAGTCCTGCCACACCAGAGTGAAACAGCGTGTTGAATGCTGACTTGATGGCGAGGGCGGTAGCTTCCTTTTTTTTGTCGGCTGTGCCCGATGATCGCAATGTTACATTACCGTTTTCCTCCGACACCAGTTCAGCATCGTTGGAATATACTTGTGCGAAAAGGTTGGGGCAGAGCATCAGTCCCAACAGGAAACAGATAATCTTTTTCATATCTATACTTCGTGGTTTATTGGCTTAAAACCCTCATCGGTCAGCAGGCCGACGAGGGGTGATGGCTGCATAAATCAATTTTCCTCGTTGGTCTTAGATACGGATACCGAAGAGGGTGCTGACGAATTTTGACTGAAGGGTGATGGTGACCCCCTGATCCATAGCCGCTTTGAGCTCTTTACCACCCTTCTTTACCTTGCAGAGCGAGATGTCTTCACCCTCTACCGAGCAGACTTTCAAGAGACCGATTTCTTTGTTGGCTGTACGTCCGGCAATCTGGCGACTTACCTTGATGCTAAACCAAGTTTCGGTGTCGATACCGTGTAATGTGCCCAAATCGATATAAACCTCTTTGGCTTCGTCCTTCTTCAATTTGCTGATTTCGAGGATGTGACCGTATAGGGGAGCTATGCTTTCAAGCAGTCTGTCGATAGCATTCGAGGTACTAACGCTTGTCACTGCACTCAGAATGGCTTTTTCCTCCGATGCGTCGTAGCCGGAATTTTCGTTGGTCTCACTGGCAACGATGGTACCGTTCTGTGGATTCACAAATTTAAGGGTGTAGCTACAGGTGGCAGTATAAGTGCGCTTACCTTCTTTATCAGTTTCAGATTTAGTGGCAATCGAGTTGATTCTACCTTGAAGAATGAGGTTGGCACCAATGGTCACCATGGTCTTCATACGATCCATATCGCCTTCTGCAGAGGCTTCAGGACTCTCGCGTCGTGACTGCTCCAGTTTGAGCGATTTGTCAGAATCCACGTCAATCAGAATAATGCGCTTGCGATACTGAATATGTTCAATCACTTTGTTGCGCAAAGCTTCAGCTTGTGAAAAACTGAGGTTCTGTGGACGGTTGAAATACTCGATGTAAACAGTCTTCTTTGCTTCCGACTGTTCGTTCTGTGCGCATACGTTGGCGCAGAATCCTAAGAGAAGAATTACTGTGAAAACGAAAGAGTTGCGCAAGGTGTACTTTTCCATATTTATATATCCTTTAAAATTGTTATTGATTCTTAGAAAAAAATTATTGGTGGTGCAAATATACGTTTTTTTTATTGATTAATAAAATTTAAGTCTTTAAAAATTACTCCGCAACATGATTTTTATACGCAATGAATATGTTTTTTACCGTATGATAATTGTTTTGTGGCGTTTCTCTTGCGGTTGCAATCCTGTCTGAAACGGTCTCATTTTCCATCGCATGACGATGACCCCTATATAAAAAGATGTAGTGTAGAAATTCTGTGGATAGGTATTATATTTGATGTAAACTACTGATTGTTCATTTGTTATCATGCGCGTGTAACATGGAGTAGGGTACCCCTTCTTTTTTTGTTGTAACATGCAATCCCATTTTTTTTTCGCCCACTTTGATATTTTCCCCTTTTTCTTTTGCTGTTTCAAGAAATCGTAGTACATTTGTATCATCATACAATACGATTACTAAAATAAAAACAAAACCATGAAACGTACTTGTTTCGCATTTCTTTCCCAATGCCTGCTTGTCATCATTACACTGACATCATGCAGTGACGACCAAACTGATCTCTCCCCTGATATTAACACCCCGATTACCGGCTATTGGCAAATAGCCGATGGTGACATCAATGGTGATGGAGCCATTCAAGGCATCGTGGTACACAATGACGAGACTGTCAGCGAATGGTTATATACCGGTGAAACCGCTAATCCTTATCAACTGGGATTCAAAACAGGTAAATGGAGCGTGAACGGCAACCACTATGAGATGCAACTTCCTATCAGCAATGGCACCTATTATAATGTGACAGTGGCGGGAAACAATGACAGGACAATGTGTCTTGCGTATAAAGGAAAAACATCCGTAGTGCCTTTCTATAAGCTGACATCCCTCCCTGGAAATGGAAACGAGATGATCAGCGAACTTGAGGGCATGAAAATGTCGGGATACACGATGGCAGACTTCACGGGATATTGGGAAAACGAGAACGGCACAGGCTTCTATATCGATAATGAAGGAAACATCTCTGATTTGATATGTATATATGGTGTGGAAAAATATTATTCCGTGAAATATCATTCGGCAGAGGTGATACTTAACGGCAATAGCTGTGTCATCTCTTCTTTGGGAACACAATGGATGGTGTATGCCGTAGGCAGCAACTCATTGCTTGTCATGGACCGCAATAACAATAGTCAGCAAGTGGAACACTTCGTGAAGAAAGATATTCCTGATGTGATGATGCGAGCCGACGAGATCATGAAGGCCCCTGTGCCTGCAGAACTGCTTGGCAAGTGGGAAACCATCCACTATACGCACATGATCAATGGCGAGAATGTTACCGATATTGATATTCTCAATGGCGATGAATGGAACAAGCAGTTTTACCACACATTAGCTTTTTCAGAAAATCACAAAATAAACAAATGGGATAGATTTGGAAGCCAACTCTACGACCAATGCTTCATGTTGAAGGGTGACAATATCACTATTGCAGAAAACTTGACCGATCTCCTTTTCCCACAATACAATTATACAGAAACATGGGCTATAAGCGACAAGACTGAAAACAGTATGAAGCTTACGCGCGAGCAAGGTAATACAACAGAATGTTATACTTATAAACGAAAATAATTGCAATGAAACATATCATAGCAGTCGCTATCATGATGTTGTTGCCTATGTGGGCAACAGCTCAAAACGAAAGTCGTCACGTGTCTGTCATTCCACATGCAGGCGTAACAATAGCCAAGATGAATGGTGCTGCACTAACGGCAGCAGAGAAATGGAAAGCCGGATATACTGTTGGAGCAAGCGTGGAGTTTCCTTTGTCGCAGAGATTTTCTCTGCTTACGGGAGCCGACTTCAGTCTGATAGGCACTGGATTCGAGAAACAGAAAGAGAAATATGCGTCTGCCGATGAAAAACTTGACGTGACGTATCTCTCCGTGCCGCTGCAAATCAAAACATATTTCTCTGGTGTGAAAGGATTGGCTGCACATATTGGTGTGCAGGCTGGCATACTCCTCTCGGCAAAGGATAAGATGACTATACACAGCATACGCACGATGAACCTCGGCAACGACGTATCATCAATGTACCTATGGGAATCGTACAAAGAGAAGAAATCGGAGAATGTGAGCAGCAAATTCCGCAATGTCGTTATTGGCATTCCCCTTGGAGTGAGCTACGAATGGCGACACATCACCCTCGATGCCTCCTATTGTTTCGAACTGCGACAAGCTATCAATCTGAAGACAGACAACCCCGGCGGCTGGGACTTCAACAACTCTCGCACCGCCCGCAACCATGCCATCTATATCACAGCAGGATATAAGTTCACGCTATAAGCAGAACCACAATATCTAATGTCCCACACGGAGT
>ERZ869983.260-NODE-260-length-18417-cov-4.461559_pt1 | contig 18417 bp, 8 predicted proteins | sample MGYA00521106_ERZ869983 | MGnify/ENA primary metagenome ERZ869983 (study PRJEB32232, sample SAMN07284972) | human gut metagenome | biome: human-associated habitat; material: feces | host: Homo sapiens | place: Tanzania | collected 2014-04-05 ...
TTTTTGAGTGTTTCAACAAATAGAAATAAATAGGAGGAGTTTTATGAGATTCACAAAACTCCTCTTTTATGACCGGATATCTCACACAGCAGGGAAAAGAAAATGACGGAGTTTTTTTGTATTCAAGTCCTGAATGGCACACAAATACCAAAAACTCCGTCCTCAAAGGTTCTGCCAATGGTTAAAAGCTCTGCAAAACTCTTGCTACTGTATAAGTCATATAATCTGATAATGATGGCACTGTTTCAATTGGGTTATCTGGATTATTTGGTATGCTTAGAGGATTGTTGCTCTTATCATACATTGACACTTTCACAACCAACCGATAGTTGGCATACTGAAAATCTTTCTGATCTGCTGAGATTTTCACTGCATATTCTACCGGCAGACTAAAAATTCCGTCTTTTAGATTTGCAAACTCTCCATTTGCTTTTGTCTGTGTAAATGACCAGCTATTACTTTGATCATCTTTTTGAATTGAGCCTTCTTCATATTCATAATCCTTTTGATTCCATATGCCAACCTTCATATAATCAAGATAGTCCTTTATCGATACTTTCTTATATTCTTTTTCATTATCTTTCTGCTCAAGGTGGAACGTAAAAGTTATTTTCTCTGTTTCTTCCATCGCCTCTTTCCATCCTGACCACTTATTGAAATCAATCGAAGCAGTTGCATCAATTACCTGTGGTTTGTTGTTTGACAGATCATTCAAATTAATGCCAAGCTGTCTGATATCATCTCCTTCGAAATTCAAATTCAAACAGCCAGATTCCGCTTTGTAATAACGGCTCGAGCCATTGTAGCTTCCTCTCCACGTACTCTCGGAAAGATTATCTGCTGATTTCGCCAATCTTGAAACGTAATCCAGTCTGAGTGAATTCTTTGGCTGATTATTACTACTGTCAAGCGATGATGCCGGCACAAGTTCATTATAGGAACTATCTGAAAGAGTAAGTCTCATAGTTAACTGAACATAGATCTTGGGATCTCCTCCCGCTTGCATAATGCCTGTTCTTACTTTTGACAGATCAATTGCCGCATCCTTACTGTTTCTGGTTCCAAGCACAAGGTTCATCCTGCCCTCCTGCGATGTCCATTCATAAGACGCACATTTTACTTGAGCTGTTGCAGCTTTCAACTCTCCACTCTCATATGTATAATACCGCTTTTTATTGTCCTCCATCGTATATACTTCAAAAGATACGGTTCCTTTCGTTCCGGAATCCTGCAAAAATGTCAGCGCCTGTTCATTGTTATAAGGAGTTATCATAAAGTCCTGATAAAGCTTATCTTCTGCACCATATGCCTGACTCTTATCAAATGTAATGGTATCCAGCAATGATATATTCACTGTTTTATTCGTATCATTCAGTAATAAAACACCATCTTTACTTTGATCTACAAGATTCTGTGTATAACTTGATAAAATACTGAATGTACTTTCTGTGTTATTTCCGGAATCACCGGATTCATCCACTCTTCGAACCTTGGTTATAGAGCACGGTGCACTGGTCGTTACGTTTGAATTAACTGCACCATTAATGCTGGAAATATTACTTATTTCAGCACTCTCTTCCGGAACATTGACAACCATGTAAAAGTTTTCCTCCACCGCTTTTTTATTATTAAGTTTAATGGTGAATGTCGGCTTTTCCTTATCTTCCTCTTTTTTCAGTCTGTAATACTTTGTTCCATCTGATGTTGAAACCGCAACAGTCGCTTGCTCTGCTGACTCTGCTTCTACAAACCTTCCGGCTGCGTCTTCTTTTGCCGTTGCATCATATAGCTTGCTGACAGCAGTGTTTGTGTAAGCCTTACCGGACGCATCACAAAATGCTGATAACGCTATCTCCACCTTTTTATCTGTTTTATCTTTCTCAGTCACGGTATAGTAATAGGTATGATCCTGATTCTGTGTATCAATCAAAGTAATTCTGGCTCCTGCCGGAAGATAACCGTCCGAACAGTCGAATATTATTGTTTTTTCAAATCCCCGCGTCAGATCAGCACCTGACTCCATATAACTCTGCCAGTCATACTCTGTCGTTTCTTTTCCCGATTTATTATAGGTCCAGGTAAGGTATCCCGTCATATTGGAACCATATTCTACCAAAACATGCTCTGTCAGATCATCATATGCTTTATCCCTGAAAATACTCTCTTCATTCAGTGTCGCTTTAAAGTTAACCTCTACAATACGTCTGACGATGATTGGCACATATACAACCTGTGTATGAGTTCCCGATGTAAACGTTACCGTAAGCAATGTAAACTGATCATTTCCATTATCATAACTTCTTCCCAGTGCATAGGAAAGACTGGTTTTTCCGCTGTTTGAGACTGTCAGGGAAGAGGTTTTTGTATCTTTAAACGTGGAGCCATCCCATTGGTAAGTCTCACTGTTGGCAGTAACACCTGCCTGGGACACTGCTTTTGAATAGCCCCCGTTCGTCAGCAGATTCAGATACTGTTCAATGTCACTTTGCGCTGAACTTCCGGATACCAGAAGCACTCGGAAATCACTGCTAAAGCCTGCTGTCTTAGTCTGCTCGATCTTCTTCTGTTGAATCTGATAGGTAGACATCTTATGAGAAGAATCAAAATTCTTCACTCCTGTCGTCGTATAAAGTACACGACCACTATTTTCTTCCACTTTGCCAGCTTCCTTTTCCTGACAGATCAGGTCGACATTGTTCTTTACAGTGCCTGATGAATCATAATTATAAACCGCATCTCCGTATAATGTGCCAAAGTCACCGGAAAACAGCTCTTTATTCTGATACTGTCCTGCCGGGCTGTAGACAACTTTTACCGGATCATTTTCACCATATGGCATTACTTTCACCACTATCTCATAACTTTGCCCATTGTAGCTTGCTGTTATCTTAGGGTTCTCTGCCGTCACCTTGCTGGTGCTCAGCGCAACTTCACTGCTATCAACCGCACGCATGATTCCCGTTACAGATTCATAAAGAACAAATTTCATCTGGCTCTTATCAATTTCTTCACCATTGGTAAACGTTAATTTCGGCATCGAGATTAGTTTCAGAGAATCATATCCTGATCTTTCCGAGATTTTACTTGTGCGGGTAACGGTGATGGATTTAAATAATGCTCTATCTTCAGGAGTATTAAATTGATATCCTGGAGACTCTTCTGAATTATCATTGGAATTATCATAATTAAGGAAAATAGATTGATTCTTTCTTCCCGGAATTTCAACTTCATTTTCATTATAAATGGTATATGTCTTTTTAGCATTAGCTGTATTAGCATCTTTATCTTTATTACTCATCCAGCCGTTTTCCTTTTTTCCATCACCAGCGCTTGTTTCATTTTCACCTACCCTGAGTCTCATACGTCCCCATGGATAGTTTTTGCTTCCATCATTCTTCTCTCCATATGTGATTTTATAAGTATAACCGTCTTCCATTGGAATTTTCAAAACAGACGATGCGTTAGCACCAGCCAATCCCCATGATCCTGAACTTGAAAAATATCCATTTATGATAGACCAGTTAGTGAGAGAACTCCCATTATATTCTACCTCTCTTTTTGAATTATATGTTCCATTTTGTAAAAGAGTTTTCGTCCCAACAAGTGACTCTACAACATTTATAGTATATGTGACATTCTCCTTTGTAATCTTTGCTGTTCCAACCTCTTTTGCTGTTAATAAATTCTTATTATCAATTTGCACATAAGATTCTGAATCAGCATCAATTGTCCATTTTCCTTCTCCTAAATAGATAAATTCCCCTCTTACTAATGTCAGAGACTTTTTCGTATCAAATATAGCTTCCGGATATGGATTATTAACGGTATAATCCGGCAGTGGCGCACTTTCATTCTTCACGGTATAATCTGCATATGAAATATAACCATCATATTTGCCAGAGCCTACATCGCTCAACGACGTGCTCTTTTGCATACCTTTTCTGCTTACACCGGCCAATTGAATCTTGTTATTCTCTTTATTTTCAAGACTTCCGAGCCAGGTTCCTTTTGTAGTAATTCCATCTTTATATGTGTTGGTATCCCACAAAAGATTCCCACCTGTCAGTTCAGCCGAAAGCTTTCCAAGCAAGGCACCTGCCAGTGTACCTGTACTGTCAGATGGATTACTGAAGTTTACACCTGACACCTTGCAACCGTAAATATCCGATTTCTGTGTCACTTCCCCCACTAAGCCGCCTTCGATCTTTGCAGTAATCGAAGTATTGGAGATAGTACATCTCTCTATGTTACTTTCAACGCCACTATATCCAACGAGTCCTCCTGCACAAGCAGTTGCCTCCAGTATGGAATTATCTGAATTCTCACCCGTTATACCCGTTATGTTCGTATCCGTAGCCGAAAACTTACGACTACTATTGGCTCGAATCTGACCTGATACCATACCGGCATAGTTTGCCTTCACAGAGGAGTTCGTGACCGAGCTGGAAGTAACGGTCAGACTTCCATCACATTTCCCGATAAATACTGCCGCTGCTTCGGGACAGCTCTTTTCCTCTCTCGATTTAACAGTTACATTAGCTGCATGACACGAATCAACGCTATATGTTGGATTATTATTTTGGCTGGATGTAGATGTATCGTTTGTATCCTTCGCATTTGCTGCTCCCCATCCCAATAACGCACCTGCATTTTTTTCAGACACTATCGTCACATCATTCAATTTGCAGCTTAAATAATGTGCAGCAAATACATTTGTTGCTACGTTGCTGTGCCTTAAACCATCAACTGCATAACTATTTACTCCACCAAGCCCGAAAATACCGCCGGCATTATATGGAGCTGACACTTGCAAATTCTCTAATGTAACATTCTTAACATCCGCATAGTAGTATTCACCATCTCTACTACGATTTGCAGATCTACCTGCTAAAGCACCAACACCTACGGAAAATGCATCATTGGTATCAACTTGTTGTCCATCCTTGTTATGATATGAAAGCCCAATAGTTCCAGTGATACTGATATTTTTCAGTTCATTTGTTATATTTTTTGTAGAATCATTATTATCTTGCTGAAGTATATTAAAGAATCCACCAACACCAATAGCATGATAATTATCATCAGAATATTCTTTTACTGACATATCTAATAATAAGTTCATCCCTTTACCATCAAAACTACTAATAAACGGTGTATTTCTATCCGCATTGTATTTTTCTGGAGTAGTCTGAATCGATGCCGATTTATATCTTCCGGCAATTCCACGATAACCAGACTGATATTGCCCCATATCTATGGTTTTATCTTGCTCTGTAAATTTAAGACTCACTCGTGTATCTCTGGCCGAACAAAAATAGGTCAAACCTGAGGAATTTGTATACTTTGTAACCAGGTATGGCACATTAGAGTTTTCGACTATCTTACTTGCCTTGTCATCATATGTTACAAGCTTATGATCGTCTACTATAGAAGTCTTAAAATCTTTTTCAGCTTCTTCTCTGTTACTTCCAACATAGGTATAACTTGCATTCCTGGCTTTTCCATAATTTTTATTTCCAAACAAGGATACACTCTCTCCGCTATAATAAGCAAACGAGCCATAATCTGCTACATCCTTAGAAATTTTTCCGCCACCGGCAGCCCCACTATTAATGATAGCCGATAGAATCAACAAACTTTGTGCATCTGAAAACTCTGTATTCAGGAAATATTGCTTGTCCTTTTTTTCTATTGTTGTTTGAATCTTTTTCTCATTTCCAGGATCAATCGTAGCTATCTGATAGTTTTTGTTCGTATTATCAAGTTTTTTGCTCTGATCTGTGTTTTCATAAAATGCGCATCCATCCAACACTCGTCCCACATAAGGATTAATATAAAAATATTTTCCTTCATCCGTTGCCGGATCATATTCGCTATTATTTACTTTTATTTTTTTGTCTGTCAAGCCACTGGCAGATTCCATATTTCGGAATATCAGAGAGCCGCCCTGAGCAATCCCGACATATCCACCCACCGGAATGAGATGACTATAATTTCCTGTCAAGTTCATTACATCCTCATCAAACTCGACCTTGACATTGTCAATAAAGTTATCACCACCAAGAATCTGTCCCATGACACTTCCGTAATAATTGTTTACAGTAGCCTCTTTCTTTTCGGTTTCATTCAATTCTATAGGTTCCAAATCGCCTTTAGACAATTTAACAGTTAAATTCATTACGACAGATCCATAGCTGTTATTGATCAGTCCATGGCTTGCATATTCCGCTATCAGACTGCTGTTTTTCAATGTGATTGTAGGGTATGTTCCATTGTCTTTTGCTTTTCCGACAATCACACCTCTGAATGCGGTTTTGTTATCATATCCCAATCCGCAGAATGTGCTGTCAAGTGTAATATCTTTTACAATCTGGTAATATGCATTTCGCATATACTCGTGCATATCTTCATTTGTGATTTTCTTTTCACCACTGATCCATTGGATGCCATCATACGTATATTCACTACAGTTTTCCAAATCATTATCATAATGAGGTTGCTCCTCTTTATCCTTCAGGAAAGCTTCACAGCTTCTGATAATCCATCCGGTTCCGGCACTGCCAGTTTTTATATAGTCTGCTATTGCAACCAGCTCGTCTGCGGAATCAATTTGAAACGGATGTCCATATGTTCCGCATCCATTAAGGATGTCCACAACATACACATTGACTTTTATCTCATGATACTCTGCACTTTTATTTTTTATACTGTTCTCAAACACATACGGTTTATACGTTTCAAATTTAGGTGCATTCTCTGCTGTCCCCGATTTTCCAGAATCAGTTTCATTTACATAAATATCTGTTTTCTTCTTGCGTGTATCATAATACCAATGCTCCTCATCTTCATATTCCACAGACTCCGATATCTCGTTTCCATACGTTGTATTATGATGTGTCCACGTCTTATCTGTCCAATCATCTGCGAGATCAAAGTTATAAACAGCTGCACAGGATGCTCCACTTGGATAGCGGAAAGAGTTTAAAAGCATTGCTCGCGAAAACATTGCGCTTTTATTCTCCTTTGCTCCATCCTGAAGGGCAATCGAACTAAAACTCAGAGAAATATTCTGCGCCTTCACTCCTCCTGCATCTCCGATCAGACTGCTTGCAGCAAAATCAGGCATACCTGTATTTTTCGTATAAGCTGCCTTTACTTTATTCAATGAAACGGATGTGTAGGAACCGATTTTATTTATGAGCAGGGGCGCATAAGAACTGTCTTTGTGCCCTGTAACATACAGATTATTCATTGTGATGTCACTGATTGATAAGCTATGTGTGTTGATCGTCGTGTTATTGGTGACTGCCCCTTCCACGGTTTCACAGATGAGTGCTCCTGATGTCAGACCGGTTACCGTTTGTCCTACGCTTCCTGTTAAGGTCATATTCTTAACCGTCAGTGTATACGTTTTTATCTCTTTTGGATTGGAAGCTATATAATTTCGGAACAGACCAAAATGCATCAGGGCATGTTGGGAGCTTTCTCCTGATTTCATAACCGTAGTAGAATTTTCTTTTGTCTCTTCTTTTTTATCAAATTCCTCATTATCAAATTGGATAGTTGCACCATTGCCATCAAAAGTAAGCGTTTCCTCACTGCCAACTGATACCGGATAATAGGAATATCCTGTAAGGTCATACGTTTTGTTTTCCTTAAGCTGTACGCTTTCCTCTCCCTTGCCGTTATAAGCGCCAAAATATTCTTTGATATTGTCCGCCGCATATCGACTTACAGACCAGGTGAGAAGCTGTTTTTCATCTGAAATCTTACCGGGATTTTCTGTATAAGAAGGCTTATGTTCTCTTATAAGATCCAGATTATAATAATAACGTGTATTTCCGTTCGCTTTCCAATTCTGGTCATCATTCTTTGTCACATTTCGATATGTCGTACACGTATTATTCTGGTTAAACTTAGGATTGTCTTTTGACGCATCCGTTGTTGCCAGAGAGACTACACCCTGCCCATTTGTATTTCCACTTAAGCTGGTACCAACCAATTCATCAAACTTTGTATTGGTTTTTTCTGTAACCGTAACACCTTGCCCAATCTGATAAGCATCTTGTTTGATTTCCAGATAAAGGGCACTCTCCTGTGAATGTCGTCCACAATACACAAGCAGACCATCTACATTATCTTTATTTTCTGAATTACCCTTAAATGCTGCTGATTGAATATCAATTCCAGGTTTATTAGCCTCATTTTTTTCTACATTCCAGTATCCGGTCGCTTTATATACAAGACCACCGAAATTCGCTGTTCCACTACTGTTCAGAGAAGAAGATTTTTTTACCACAACATTTTTTAAAGTCACCGCAACGTTGTTCCAGTCGTAACCAAGGAATCCGCCCATGCTTGTGCTTGCTTTACCTGCCATATTCAGACCATCTATCGTTGTATCCGACAGGTCTAACTTAAAGGTTTTCGGTGACACAATCAGACAATTTATTTTTCCTGACTTCGTATCTTCGTTTCGATAAATGGAGCCAATCATACCGCCCATGCATGCATCCGTGATAGCTGTATTTGCAGGATTCTTTAGCTCAATGCTTCCGAAGACTGTATTCCCGGTCATGGTTAATGTACCTTCCGTGGCGCAGTCTGCTGTGATTTCTCCCACAAGACCACCGACATAGAATACGCTTTTCTCCGCATAATTTCCGGCATACGCAATTGCCACTGATGTGGAACAATTTGTTACTGTTAATGACGAGCTCATGTTTTGAGCCACAACCGCACCGCAATAGTTCTTTCCGGTTTCCGAGGAATCAACCGTTATCGTTCCAGCTGTTTTCAATTGACTTATTGTAGCTCCTGCTGTAACTGCAAACAGACCATTGTTTTTATGTCTGTAGATCTGACCGCTTCCTTCAGAGTTGGTATCCACCTTCGAATCTCCACGCTGTCCGTAAGCTTCACCAATGGAAAGTGTAATCGTTTTTTCAGCTCCATTTAGTGTTCCTTTGAATCCATTTCCATCCGCAAATGCTTCATTGGACGCATTTGTGCCATTGTCACGCATGAAGCCTGTGATGCCTGTTCCGATAAGATTAATGTCGTCAGCTAAGCTCAGTGTAGCATTGTAAAAATCAAAGTCGGTTCCGTCTGCTTTTTCAAACTTCACTACCCCTGTTTCCGTAAGCTGTGCACGGATTGCAATTGCAGCGAACTCTTTTGCCGAAGAAATCGCATTGATTACTTTTGAAACTGTCACAATATGATTTTTATCATCTACTTTTAATAAGCCGTTCTCTCCTTCAAGCATCAGATTATCGCCTTGTCGGTACACTTCACCATAAGAACCGATATCACTTACTTTTACAACAGCTGATCTTTTCAATGTCCAACCGGTATTTTTATCAGCGGTATTCTCATCAGCATTACTTCCATCTCCTAATGCATAGATCAATGCATTATTTCTGGCTCCGACAAGCTGACCCTTCGTTGTACCTTCACTTTTTATTTTTGCACTGCCAAGGTCTGTTACACCATGAAGTCTCAGAACTCCGCTTTCCAGATTTCCCACCAGACCCCCACAATTTGCATTGGCAGCATCCAGTCCATAGGTTCCAGCATTAACCGTGACATTTCCAAAATCCAGAAAATATCCATCCGCTCCGGTTGCTCCAATGATTCCGCCATAGTTTATTACCTTGTCAGGATTTTTCGTTACAGATACGTTTGAAACTGCCCCGTCCATCTTTACATATCCATAAGCAGATGATGCAACTTCCTGATTCTGTACCAGACCAATCAGACCACCGTATGTTGCATTTTCTTTTGCTGTTATACTTGATGTTGCATTTACATTCGATATTTCCAATGATGCCCGGGCATCCTTCTGACTGTACTGTCCAATCAGACCGCCTATATTCTGCCCTTCTAGCACAGAAGTAACTGAAAACGCTTGTCCTGAAGTTCCCTGAATGGAAATTTTTTTATCAGCACTGTTGTTTACAAGTACGCCAACAAGACCACCGGTTGTAATTCCTTCAACGGTGGCTGCCCCATTCATTTTAATCTTGTCATCAAATGTAAACTCACTCTCGCAGGAAAAAAAGCCAAATATTCCGCCGGCATTTCCGTTCTCACCGGATGCATTCACCTTCACTTGTTCCGTAATAATCTCTTTACCATCTGCAATGGTAAATGCCGTGTTTTCCGCTTTTCCAATCCATCCGCCGGCATTGTCTTCTGCCTGAATGGTTTTCGGATTGTCTTTCTCTCCTATGCTAAAAGAATCCGTTACCTTTATGGTTGCGCCATTACTGTTTCCAATGATTCCACCCGCGGCAGTTGTTCCGGTAACATCGGCGGAAATTACTGCATTTCCTAAAATCAGAGTTGTACCTGCCTGCATTTCTCCGACAATACCACCTGCTGCACCATTGTCTGTGATTACGGTATAAGAGGATGGAACGCTTACCTTACTGACATCAAGTGTACCAGATAAAAGGGTATTACAAAGTAAGCCAGCGTTATCAGCAGAAGCATCGCTGCTCTTTGTCTTTTTAATTGCAACTGTTGTTCCTTCCGCATAAGTAAGTTCCGGCTGCAAGGTACCATTCGTACCATTTGTACCACTTATTTCACCAACCAATGAACCTGTTACAATTTTATCCGCATTATTTTTAGCAGCTGCAGATACGTCTATTTGAAACGCATCTGTGTTATTTTCAGCATCCTGAAACACATAGGATTCTGCCAGCACAGAACTATTTGCTTTCCAGTTATCACTGTCTACAATGATACTCAGACTTTCTTTTTCCTTGTCCTTAAAAAACACAGCCGTTGACGACAATCCACCAAATAAGGCAGATGGTATTTTCACAGCTTTAATCTGAAATTTCCCGGAAAACGGACACTCCTTTGTTCCCAGTCCGTTGAAATTATATGTCGTATCATCATGCGTAATCGTAGCTGGAATCTCCATGGTGCTTCCTGTATAACTCGAATTCTTAGAAATCGTGTAGTCTTTATAGTTTTCTGCGGGGCAATTGGAAAGCAGCGTCAATGCCTTCGGGTCTATTACACTGATTGTTTTGTTATTGGTATCTATCTTTGCCCAGTCTGTCTTTTCACATAATTTTTCCCAGCTTGTGCTTTTATTTTCTGCATTTTCTGTATTTTCTGCATTCACTGCTTCTTCACTTGAGGTTACTGCCTCTTCATTTGCTGCATTATTTTCACTCGAGGTAGTTGGCTCATCAGCAACAGCTTCTTCTCTTGTCTTATCTTTTCTTGTCTTATCTTCTCCGGCATTTGCAGATTCCTCATCCGGCGTGACTTCCTCACCACTTTTTTTAGTACTGTTCGTAGCTTTCTCACTGCTTTGTTTCTCTTCAGTGCCGTTTGTTTCTGTACCGCTTGCTTTCTCTTCTTCAGCCACACTCCCACTTTTTACTGTTTTATCAGCAGCCAATACATTCTCCAACCCACTTTCAGATAGAAATGTTGTCAGCAATACCAACACCAGCAAATATGCAAATATCTTTCGTCCTTTCATCTATCCATCTCCAAACACTTATTTATCCAATATTCTCAAAATAGAACTCACCTCTGACTGGAATCTGTGCTTCTTTCCGTAGCTTCTACTTTCACGATTCCTGCATTTTCTAAATTTTTCCATGTTGTCTGCCATTCTTCACTTGCATCTCGTCTTTTGGTTCTGTAAAAAACCATATTGTATGTACTCATCTGTGAGTAATCCATCACAAATGATATGGATTTATATCCATTTTCGTTTGATTCTGTTATGGATGAATTGGATGAATTCTGTTTTAACGAGTCAATAAATACCGGATCAAGTTCTACATAATCAGATTTCCAGGAAAGTGTAATGTCCGCCACTCCGGTTGTTATCTCAATTCGATATCGGAATGCAGAATAGTCAGATGGCTGCGGCTTATTTTCAGCTGTTTCATCTGTTGCAGCATCTACAAACTCTCCTGTACATCGGAAAGTAACTTTTCCAGCACTTTTCTGAGGCACTAACACTGCTGCAAGCATCTTGTTTCCGACTGTGTTTTTCGATGAATCATCCGGAACAACCACTGCTTTTATCTTCAGACTGCCAATTGCGGCATTGGGGATTTTAAACGAGTAGGTATCCGTGTTTCTTCCAAGCTTCAGTGTTCTGGTAAAAGATATGCTCCCATTTTCAGGATTTTTCCCATCAACTGTACAGTCATTAGTGCTTCCCTCAAATGTAAAAGTAACCGTATAGGTAATGTAGTTATTCGCACTCTGAGAAGCATTGGTTAAAGAAAAGTTATTCACTGTAACTTCAAAAGTTGAAGTATCCTCGTTTTGTACAGCCAATATAGGATTTACGGTTTCCAGTGTCGGTGTATCCGAATTGTCCATTAGCTTCAAATAATTTGACGAAAACGGGACAGATTTTTTAGCCGTTGCAACAACCGCCTTCTGATGTCCCTGCGAGACATATGCTGCATATACTATAATTCCTGCAAGAAGAACTCCCACAAGCATAACCATTATCATTATACTTTTCTTTTTCTTTTCGTCTTTCAACATATCTTCTCCATCCATCTCACTTTTTATCTATTCTCCATGCATTCCTCTACTCTGCCGTAACATATACGATATCGGTCTCTTTCTCCTTCTCCGTCCAACTTGCCTCTAATACAAAATATCCATAATGTGCATACTTAATATGTTCATTTGGGGTTATTGTACTATCTAAAGGCAAAGAATACTTACTCTGGCTGGTCCAATAGAGTGGCTCTGCCTGTTTTTGAACTCTTTTTTCAGTCGCCCCATAGGTTTTATCATGGTAATCCCCGTCCTGTTTTGCCAGTTCTTCATCCGTTTCATCAGCATTAAGGCACGTCATCAATTGCATTTTATCGCCCGCTGGCTCCTTTGTGGTATATCCTGTTTTTGAATCAAATATATAATAATAATCCTTTCCCGAATCAGAGCCCTTTACATATTCTTGTTCTGTATTTTCAGGCTGAGAAGTAGCTTCGGACGCAGGATAAATTCGAAGTGAAAGATTTTCAACATTCGTTGTATGTGCCAGTTTCAACAGGACATTCTTTGCTTCACTATCCACACATATTACATTTCTTACAGTTACTTTACCATTCTCATCTACATCTCCGCTGTTATACGATAAATCAATCTGATCCAGCTCGCTCCCGTGCACACCGGAAATGATAATCTTTCCCGGAGGTGCAATCTGAGTAAGAGACACTGCTTTTTGATGCTGATAAAACCAGGCAAATGTAATTCCGATAATTATAAGTAATCCTGCCACTATACTCGAAATAATCACTACTTTTTTTCTTCTGTTATTTATTTCTGTTTTTGTTTTCCTACTCATACATTATGATTCCCTTTTTCTAACCTGTTTATCTGAGGTAAAGCGGACATTCGCAGTCCGCTTCGCTGCTTGCTTATCTGAGTTCAAAATCTAAATAAATATATTTCACATTCGAACCAATCTGAAAATCCGCCGCATTATAACATTCTGTCAAATATAAATATTGATTCGCATTTAGTGAATCAAATGTCCACTCTTCTTTATCCGTATTTTCGTTCTTAAACTGTTCACTTTGAAAACCATAAAAATATTTTTTAACTGAATTCGATGTATCTACCTCCGAAGCCGTATCTAAATTCATATCAGATACAAAATGGTTAGTAACATCGTCGCTTTTAAACAATTCTCCGCTCTTCATAAAACTTTGAAAATAATCCGGCCATACCCAATAAATAGTGATTGGTATTGGTTCATTTTGTGTAAATCCCTCACCACTTGTTATGTCAAATGCATTCTTCTCTATCCAGTCTGTATATCCCGCATCTTCACTATAATTTCTGAAAAACAAAATATGTCCTTTTAAAAGACTCTTTATATCATCATCTTCAATCTCCTTAAGCTCTTTTTCTGTCTCCTGATAAGCTGTAAGATTCATCTGAAGTGAGAATTTTTTATAGCCTTTTTCTCTTGGAATTATATAAAATGTGATTTTTCCGGAAGCTCCCGGTGCGATGCCGCCCATCGCATTTCCTTCGTTATTGTTCAGGTTGTTATCCTCACTGACCTGGATACGAACACTTCCTCCGCTTGATACGTAATACGTATCCTTTCCAATTTTTAGTTCTGAGCCTTTTACGGCATCAAATTTATCTAATATTTCTTTTAACCCAGTTTGATAATTTGCGTTATTATCTTTTGTCGTTTCTTTTGTAGCAATACAATAAGGAAGAGATTTTACACTGACTGCTCCATTAGTTCCGCTTACACGACTATTACTCACAAACCACGCAATTGACAGCACAATAATCGCAATCAATGCCGTAAATGCAAAAACAGCACTTTTTTTCAGCTGTTTCTTGTCTGCTTTAATTTTTTTCAACAATTCATCCGTAGTCAGTTCTTCTACTTTTGGGTTTCCGTTATCTTTTGTCGGCACCTGCGGTCTCCTCCTCCTTCACTTACCGATATGAAACATTTACGATTTATATTAACATATTTTGGTTTTCTTGTGAACCACAGTTGTCCAATCCGGTATTTTAAAAAAGCAGAAACCCCAACCGACAAGTCGGTTGGGGTAGTTCAAGCGAATATTCCGTATCGTGGTTACGATTTTTCGAATCCGTACATCCATTTTCCTCGTAAGAACAGATACAGAAAGAGCACGGAACTGATACTCCAGGTTAATGGGTAGGCCCAGAAAATCACTCGTATATCCGGGAGAATACGAACTGCCACAGTAATGTAGCTTACGCGGAACAGACACCAGTCACATAGCATAACGATCATCGGAACAGAGGCATTGCCTGAGCCACGAAGTACTGCTGCGATACAATGAGAAAATGCCAGCAGACAATAAAATAATGCAATGATTCTGGCCTGCATGACTCCATAATGCACAACATCAGGATCTCTGTTAAAGGCTGTGATCAGTATCGGTGCTGCCGCATATATGATAATACCTATCAATTCTGCAATCGCAATCGAACAAAGTACACCAAATCTTGCTCCCTTTTTCGCCCGGTCATACTGTTTTGCACCCAGATTCTGACTGACAAAGGTTGTCAGCGCCATCGTAAAACAGGTTACCGGCAAAAAGGCGAATCCCTCTATCTTAGAATATGAGCCACATCCTGCCATTGCCATTTTTCCAAATGCATTTATATTTGACTGTACAAAAACATTTGCGATCGCAATCACTGAATTCTGAAAACCGGATGGTACACCATTCTGGATGATCTGCTTTAGCATAAAACTGTCAAAACGAATCTCTCGCAATTCCAGGCGGTATTCCTCTTCCACTCGCAGCAGGTGAACCATACAGAGCAGTGCACTGACAAACTGTGAAATTGCAGTTGCGAGTGCTGCTGATCCGACCCCCATACCAAGACCTGCGATAAAGAAAATATCCAGAACGACATTGACACAGGAAGAAATAATCAGATATATCAGCGGATGACGTCCATCACCGACTGACTGCAGAACTCCAACAAAGATATTGTACATGACAACACCTATAGATCCTGCAAAATATGTACGGAAATACACAATAGATTCCGGGAGCACGTCCGCAGGAGTTCCCATCAATACCAGAATCTTTGGTGCCAGAAACATTCCCAGAACGGTCAGCACAGCACCGGATACAAGCCCAAATGCAACCGTTGTGTGGATTGCCTTTTGCAGGAAGTCACTTTTTTTGGCTCCATAATATCGTGCAATAACAACCCCTGCACCCATGGCAATGCCGTTAATAAAACCTACCATCAGAAAAATCAGATTTCCGGATGAACTGACTGCCGCCAGCGCATTACTTCCAAGAAAATTTCCTACAATCAGGGAATCAGCAGTATTGTACAATTGCTGGAACAAATTTCCCAGAAACAATGGAATTGCAAAAAAAATGATCTTTTGGGAGATACTTCCCTCTGTCATTCTCAGACTCTTTTTCATAGCTAAAATTACTCTTCCCTTTCCTGTGTTCTTTGAACCAATAGAGATGAAGTACTGCTCTTCGTGACAGCTGCCTCTCTACCTTATTATTTGTACCATACCATGCATATGTCGTCACATTAAATTGTCTTTTATCTCCATCTACAATACAGCTAATGCAGTCCGCATCAGTTTCGTCCATCCAGATGTAAACTTACATGGTTGTATTTCCATCATATATCAACGGATTTTTCGTTAATTTTTATCACCATATCTTTTATAAAATTTTTTATTACAATTTCACTGGCTGCAATACAAACAGTTTCACTGTTTTCCCATCAAATTGTTTATTAAAATAATCATAAAAATTCTTAGTTTCTTTTATGATCTTCTTTTTGTCATATACATAAAAGAAAATATTTTTTTCCTGATAATGAACAATATCTGCTTCTATTTCTTCTGTTAATTTTTTCAAAGTCATTGAATCACGGCTACATTTTGCTTCTAGAACTACATCTAAATCTGAAATAAATATATCTTCTCGAACTGTTCCAACACCGGAGTCCTTTGATACTTCTTTTCTTATTCCCGGATAAAGAGGTTTTAATGCCGCATATAATAAATGCTGCAAATCATATTCATTTTGTATTGTTATTTTCTTCAGATTTTCATGTTCTATTGTTGCTCTTTTATCAGGTAAATATTCTGTCAGCGCTTCTGAAAAAAGATAAAAATTCCCCAAATATATTTCCAAATTCTTTAAATCCGGATTTTGATATTCTTCCTGTGTCAATGCGGATAAATAATCTGTTAATTTATTCTTTGCCATCAACATATTTTCTTTATTTACTTCATCTGAAAATCGATTTTTTAGATACGTCGCTCTTTTTCTGACTTGAATAATAATGTCATTTGGATACTCTTTACTCCTTAGAATTTCGTATAATTCTGTAACAAATTGATCATACTCATTAATTTCAAAAATATTTTGTAATTTTTCAATATATGGCTTCAACCAGTTATCCATTTTTTCTTCCCCATCTCAAATAAAATAAAAAAAGCGGATCCAATACATATACTTTTCCATCTTTCCATTCAATTGCCCTGTAAATTTCTTCTTTTGCTTTCAGGAGATTTTGTAATTTTCTTAAATGCTCTTTAACAATTGATTTCTCAGGATTCTTTTCATTTGCTGACAGCTTAATTAGCTGAATAATTCTGCTATAAAATGTTTCAAATGAAATCTCTGTTAATGGCGGATTTTTAGCAAGTGATTCAACAATCAAGCCGTACATATCTAACAACTTTCCATCTGTTGTTTCATACATTTTTCTTTGTTGGCCTCGCTGATTGGGGCCTTTTCCCATTGTATTAACTACATCAGCATAGCTGAAATTCACAGTTGTAAACTTATATGCTTTTTCCAGAATTTCATCTGTTACTTCTTGTTTATTTTCATCTTCTAATAAAGTACAAATGCTTAAACATATATACTGCATCAGTTGTGGTGATGTCAGACATTCAACAGCAAGTTTTTCAGCAATAGCATCAGAAATTTTAATATTGAGTTTTTCAAATCCCATTAGAGCAATTTTTTCCAAATCTTTTTCTTTCCACGTATCAATAGTAATCAAACTCAAACGTCCCGATAAATCGGCATTCTGACGAATTGCATCATCTGATCTGTGGGGAAGTGAAACAACTATAACTTTTAATTCTCTGCGTATTGCATCCTTTAATTGTTGTGCTATTTTCATCTGCATCTCTGGCGATGCATAGTGAAAATCATCTATAACCAAGACTTTATCATGTTGGATATAATATTCAATAATTTTATCTTTTGAAAGAACATATTTTTCATTTTTTCCATCTCTGTCTGTTATTTCTTCGGTCTTTGAAAATCTCTCGGTCGTTATTTCTCCCATATAAGGCAACTCAACCTTAGCCGCTACTGTTGCCCAAAAATCTGTATTTTCATTAAAATCTGCTCCGGAAATTTCAACTATGTTATCTAATCCAATGACTTTCTCACATAATATCGTCTTTCCCATCTTTGACGGACCAATAATAGAAGTCAGACATCCTGCGGTTCGCAATGCTTGTTTTAATCGTAATTCATAGGATATATCTGTATCCTCATAATAACGTGATACATATGTATATGTCGGGTATGCACCTGGTTTAAATACTTTTTCTGCACTAATTGTCATTACTTTCACCTCCACATGGATTTATTTGTATTATAACATATTTATATACTTTTCAAATCCTTTTTATACCTTTTAATACCTTTTTTTGTAAAAGTCGCTAATATATCAGATACTTGGGGCATCTTCGTATTATTGCTAGCTTTGTATCCATAAGTTAACCTTCTGATTTGAGATGTATGATTTACCATTTAGATTAGGGATAGTTGATAATATGGGGACAAATCGGGACAAAAGAAAAGCCATGGCTTGTGCCATGACCTTCTGAAAATC
>ERZ869983.263-NODE-263-length-18231-cov-8.104219_pt1 | contig 18231 bp, 15 predicted proteins | sample MGYA00521106_ERZ869983 | MGnify/ENA primary metagenome ERZ869983 (study PRJEB32232, sample SAMN07284972) | human gut metagenome | biome: human-associated habitat; material: feces | host: Homo sapiens | place: Tanzania | collected 2014-04-05 ...
TATTTTCTTTAAAAATTTAACCATATTACATCTCCTTATTTGTATACATATGCACTTGCTACGGTTGATACGTCACTGGAATATGTTTTATTTCCAAATTTAACTTTTGGAGCCACCTGAACATAATATGTTCCTTTTTTTAATTTTTTCTTTCCGTTTTTTGTGATCTGGAAAGAGTAGCTCTTCTTTTTAGAAACTTTGACTGTTTTTACTTTCTTGAATCCGGATTTTGAGTTCTTTGATATAGAAACTGTATACTGCTTGATTCCTGTTCCTTTTTTCAGAACTACTTTGATCCCTTTTTTCTTGTTTGTTGTCTTTCCTGAAATAGATGGCATTGCGAAGTAGCGATAGTTACTCCATCTTCCGTAGTATGTCTGATTATTACTTCTGTTTGTATAGTAGTATCTTGCACGATATTTGTATGCCATATCTTTTGACACGTTCATAGACTCATAACCCATAGATGTTGATGTCTTAGACAGTACTCTTTTATTCTTTGCATTATATACTTCCAGCTGTACTCCTGTTGCCATCTCTGGTTTATTAACCGCAAATGCTACCTTCTTGATATTAGCGTATGCTGCTGTGATCCCAAAATTATCCTTCGTTACATCGGCAGGCGTTGTGTTAACATAAACACTGTCAACGGACCAGTTATATGTTTTTCCTGTGGCAAGACTTGTAAGCCTGTATCCCAATCTGATATATCCTGAGTATCCTTTTGTTGCCTGAACTGTTACCTGCGTTGTATCTGCAGAACCCTGCCAGATCATTTTCTGAGTTCCGATTTCTTCAAGATAATAGCCATCCACTCTATATCCGTTCATACTCTGTGGACTCCACTGAATCGTAATGCTGTTATCATTGAATCCAGCCATCCATACCTTTCCTGCTGCCTTTGCATCCTTAGGCGATACAACGATCACTGCTGCCAGCAATAAAACACTAAATATTACTTTTTTCAAATTCTTTCCCATACCTTTTCCTCCTTTTCGTATGTGATCACTTATCTATTATCCACCTTCTCTGGATAAAGATCATGGTTTGAAAGTCTGTTCCATGCAACATCTTCCCATTTTGTTCCTGGTCTTCCGTAGTTGCAATATGGATCAATGGAGATTCCTCCTCTTGGAGTGAATTTGCCCCATACTTCAATGTATTTTGGATCCATCAGTTTGATCAGATCTTTCATAATGATATTCATGCAGTCTTCGTGAAAATCTCCATGATTTCGGAAGCTGTATAAATACAATTTTAATGATTTACTTTCTACCATGCGCTCTCCTGGCACATAAGAAATATAGATCGTTGCAAAATCCGGCTGTCCTGTGATCGGACATAGACTTGTGAATTCTGGTGCGTTAAATTTGATAAAATAATCATTCTCTGGATGTTTATTCTCAAATGTTTCTAACACCTCCGGTGCGTAATCATCTGGGTATTTTGTTTTCTGATTGCCTAATAATGTAATTCCTTCTAATTCCTGACCCTTTCTGCCACTCATTATATTTTCCTCACTTTCAAATTTTCATTGCCTAACGTATATCTTAGGACTTTTTGCCTGTTTGGGTGTTTTGCCCCCCCTTGGAAATTTTTTCCGTTCGGAGAAGTTCTTTGTAGTCTTCCATCTTCAATGGCTTTGAATACCAATATCCCTGAATCTCATCGCAGCCGATCTGTCTTAATATTTCAATCTGCTCATCTGTTTCTACACCTTCACAGATTATCTGATATCCTAGATTTCGGATCATATCGATCAAATGTTTCAGGAAATAGATTCCACGGTCTGTTTCTAAGCAGCTGGTAATAAATCCTCGATCGATCTTGATCACATCGACTGGGATATCAACGATCGTATTCAGGACAGAATATCCGCTTCCAAAATCATCCATCGCTGTCTTAATTCCATGCATTTGGAAAGAATCAAATAATTTTCTGACACTTTTATATTCTGATACAACCGCTGTCTCAGTAAGTTCAATCTCAACCATCGCTGGATCAACATCGTATTTCTTCAAAATATTCATATAAATATCAATCGTCTGTGGATCCGATGCATGAATGCTGGATGCATTGATTGATATCGGCACCTGTTCTCTTCCTGCTTTCAGATTCTCTGCGATGAATTCTACAACCCTCTCAAAGACATAAAAATCAAGTTCTATAATCTTCCCATTATTCTCATAAACTGGAATAAATGAATTCGGACTTAAAATGGTTCCGTTGTCTCTCTCCCAGCGCACCAATGCTTCTGCACCTGTGATCTCATGACTTTTTATGGAATATTGGGGCTGAAAATATACTTTGAACTGTTTTTGTTCCATCGCTTCCTTCATATCATTGACGATTTCATTTTCCAACTCACGTTGTTTCCGCATCTCATCATCGTAAAATCTTACACTGCCCTTTTCTCCACCTTTCACTTTCTGTCTCACATAGTTTGCCGCATCGATCGCATAGGAAGCACTCCTGCATTCTGGCGTCACATAATAGATCCCTGTTCTCAATATTATGTTGGATTTTGGAAACTTCTCCTTCTGCCGCTGCATAAACTCTTCATTGACTTTTTCTATTTCTTCAATGATCTCTTGATATTCATCCTTCTCGTGATTGGCTGTACGAAACATTAAAAACTGATCCGATACAACTCTTGTAAAGTACAGATTATGTTTTTCTTCTGTCTTTCTGATGATAAAACTGCAAAAATCCTTTAATAACTGGTCTCCTAGAGTATACCCATACTTATAATTAAAGTATTTAAAATTTTCAAAATCTGTATATATCATCATGTAGTTACTTGTCTTGTTTGCAAGAATGATGCGTTCCACTTCCTCATGAAATCTTCCAAATGAGATCAAACCTGTCAGTGTATCATGCTCCATTCGTGTGATCGCACCTTGATAGATATGATTCATCACCTGATTCTTGGCAAAATGTGCGGAGATGATCTTCGTTACTTCGGATAACTGCTTCAACATCTCGTTTGACCAGCTTCTCTTCTCCTTACATACAACATATGTGATCGCTCCCGTATAGCGTCCTTCACAATACATTGCAACACATACGATTGTCTTTGCCTCTCCCTGTATCAGGATCTTCGTTGCTGATTCGGAATATCGTTCCATATGATCATGCTGTAAAACAAGCACCCCATTCTCATCAAAATCATTAAATACTGTGAGAAAATCCTCTTTATCAAAATGTCTGGCAGTCTCTAAAACCTTCGGAATTCCTTCTCTGTTCCATTGATAATCAGAATATACCTCTCGATCCTTGATATCTGTCTGCGCGATCGTAATACGATCAAGTCCCAGACGAACTCCGATCACTTTCAGCAATAAATGTATCGCCACTTCAAAATTGTTGGTTTTCTCGAAAATCTCAAAGGCTGTAGCAACAATATCATTCTGAAAATATCTTGCTTCCAGCATATCTTCCTGTTCCTCTTGTTCCGACATCATTGATGAAAAATGCTGCAGACTGTCACAGTAAACATAACAATTCTTTCCTCGCTCTTTTGCTTTATATAAAGCAACGTCTGCATTCTCAAACAGTTGGTCATAGGTATAACCTGATACATTCTCTGGAAGATAGCAACATCCTGCACTACATGTGATCGTATAACCTGTCTTCCCGAATTGAAGCTCCCTGATCTTCTGCATCAGCTCCACATTCTTCCTAACCAATTCAATATTCAAGATATCTTTTACAAAAATAACAAATTCATCCCCGCCAGCTCTCATTAAAATACAATCGTTATCTCTAAATACTTCTTTCAACAACATCGCCAAACGGGCTAGAACTTTATCTCCAAATAAATGACCGTAATTGTCATTCACCGACTTAAAACAATCCACATCTAATACGATCATTCCACACGAATCAAAAGGCTTCTTCCGATTCAGATATTTGTTGATGCATTTTTTTCCATATACCTGATTATAAAGTCCTGTCAAAGAGTCTTTTCTCGCTCTTTCTTTGAGCTTCTTCTCATGTGTTCTTTGTTCTGTGATATCCCTTGTACTTCCTATCAAAGTCGGATTTCCATCTTCATTCACGATCTTCGTAAACTCGAGTACCGAATGCTTAATATCCCCATCTTCCCCAAACTCACGGATCTCTACTGTTGCTTCTTCTGCTTTCTTATAAAGCTGCTTTACCTTTTCTCGGTCTTCTGGATGAATCTTGCTTTTATCGTCTATATAGTCCATATATCCAGCTATCGTTTTCTCAATATGGAATTTATCATTGTATACTACAAGCGTATCTTCATCCACAAGATATTCAAATATCTTAATCCGAGAATTCTTTAAAACTGTTGCCAGTTTCTCTACTTGTTTTCTGTTGAGTTGCGGTATTTCCATATCCTATTATTCTCCCGTTGTATTGCTATTTCCCTATTACTCAAAGTATACAATGAAACGCTAGGAAACACAATCTTAATCATTCCCTTTTTTTCTTTTATTGACTTTTTGTTTCATTTATTTATAATGGATGTATAAGTGCATATTCATTCTGAAGCCAAGGATTTCCTGATGCCAAGATTGAGTTTACAAAGTACCTGTTCCCTTGGGAATCTTGCGTACTTTTTTATTCGACTATCTGGCATATTCATTCTTGAATATGCTTTTTTATTGCATATTAATTAATTTAGGAGAAGGAGAAAACTATGTACAGACCAGAATCCGGTATCGCAGAAGAATTTATCGATGACCAGGAAATCAAAGATACACTTGCTTATGCAGATGCCAACAAAGACAATAAGGAACTGATCCTGTCTATCATTGAAAAAGCAAAGAAATTAAAAGGTATTTCCCACAGAGAAGCTTCTGTACTTCTTGCATGTGAAGATAAAGAACTGATCCAGAAAGTTTTTGATCTTGCGATCAAGATCAAGGAAGAATTCTATGGAAACCGTATCGTTATGTTTGCTCCATTATATCTTGCAAACTATTGTGTCAACGGATGTACTTACTGTCCTTATCATTATAAGAACAAACATATCCGCAGAAAGAAATTAACTCAGGAAGAAATCAAGAAAGAAGTTATCGCTCTTCAGGATATGGGTCATAAGAGACTGGCTCTTGAAACAGGAGAAGATCCTGTGAATATTCCAATTGAATATGTATTAGAGAGCATTAAAACTATTTACAGTATCAAACACAAAAACGGTGCGATCCGTCGTGTGAACGTAAATATCGCTGCTACAACCGTTGAAAATTATAAAAAATTAAAAGATGTTGGTATCGGAACATATATTTTATTCCAGGAAACCTACCACAAAGACAGTTATGAAGTTCTTCATCCAACAGGACCAAAACATGACTATGCTTACCATACAGAAGCTATGGACCGTGCGATGACAGCTGGTATCGATGATGTTGGTATCGGTGTTTTATTCGGTCTTGATATGTATCGTTATGACTTTGCTGGTCTGTTAATGCATGCAGAACATCTGGAAGCAAAATTCGGTGTTGGACCTCATACGATCAGTGTTCCAAGAATCCGTCCTGCTGACGATATCGATCCAGACGATTTCGAAAATGCGATCAATGATGACATCTTTGAGAAGATCGTTGCAATCCTTCGTATCGCAGTTCCTTATACAGGAATCATCGTATCTACTCGTGAGACACAGAAATCAAGAGAACGTGTGTTAAAAGTCGGAGTATCCCAGATCAGTGGTGCTTCTTCTACAAGTGTCGGTGGATATGCTGAAAAGGAAAAACCAGAAGATAATTCTGCTCAGTTTGAGAAAAATGATAACCGTACCTTAGATGAAATCATCGGATGGCTGATGGATCTTGGCCATATTCCAAGTTTCTGTACAGCATGTTACCGTGAAGGACGTACTGGTGATCGTTTCATGACACTTGTTAAATCCGGTCAGATCGCAAACTGCTGTGCACCTAATGCTTTAATGACTTTAAAAGAATACTTAGAAGATTACGCTTCTGATGAAGTCAAAGCCAAAGGTGAAGCACTGATCAAACAGGAACTTGAGAAGATTCCAAATCCTGTTGTCAAACAGAAAGCTACAGAATACATTGAAAATATTCATGAAGGAAAACGTGATTTCAGATTCTAGGAGATTTTTATGTTCAAGCACTTAAACACCCGAATTCCAAAAAGAATTGAACAAGAAAAGGACAAAGTATCTGCCGTTATGATCCCTCTGATCAAGAAAAATGATGGATACCATATCCTATTTGAAGTCCGTTCCAATAAACTCTCACAACAGCCTGGGGAAATCTGTTTCCCCGGCGGCCGGAGAGAAGCTGATGAAACATCCATGGAAGCAGCAATCCGTGAGACTTGTGAAGAATTGCTGGTTTCTAAATCTAATATTAAATTATATGGGGCTTTAGATTACTTTTTATCTCCTGCTGGTCTGCGGATCGATCCTTATCTTGGAGAATTAATAAATTATGATGGTCAGTATAGTAATGATGAAGTTTCTGAGATTTTCACGGTTCCATTAGCGTTCTTTCAGAACACCCCACCGAAATGTTATTATAATAAAGTGACTATGTATCCAACAGATAACTTTCCATTTGATAAAGTACCTGGTGGAAGAGAATACCCTTGGGCACGTGGGAAATATGAGGTTTTATTCTATGAATATAATGAACGTATCATATGGGGACTTACGGCGAAGATCTTATATTATAATTTGAAAATGATCCAGTAATACAGATTGATTTTGAATCTGTATTATTGGATCATCTGGCATTTACAATAATTTCTTTAGAACTGTTTATACTTTCTTTAGAATTGTTCATACTTTGTATATTGAATGCTTCGAGGATTTTGGTATACTTAAGACATAGTTTTTCATATATATTTTTTAATCCTCTCTTTTCAAAGAAAAGCAACCGCTCATTTTATTGAGCGGTCTTTTTATTTTATAAATATTCTCCTAACATATCTCTTACACATTCCTCTACCTGATCCATAATACCCATACATATCTCTTTTTTCATCCCAGCTGCAATTCCTACTGCCAAAATTTCCTTTTCCCCAGGATTACGTCCATTCCCATCAACTGTCGTGGTATGTTCTCCATAATATGTGTTACTATACGTAAGATCATATGCTGGGCTTAGTCGCCAACTATCTTTCTCTTCATCATATTCCATTTTCCCTGCATTTTTTCCATCTACATGTGCGGGGAATTTAATGATCCATTCCTCATCATCGATTGTCGTCATGATCTTCGGTCTTGCACCACCACTGGTTCCTCCAAGACAATATAATTCATCTAGTTTATCTGAATATTCTGTATTGAGAATTTTCTGACATTGTTCTGCCAGTTCATCCAAGTTTGTATTTCCATTTGTTTGTTCCAATGTCCGCTCAGGATGATAGGTAATTGCTCCCATTCCTCACTATATTGAAAAGCAACTTTATGCCCTGATGCCATAGCCAGTGTTCCCACAAGCTTTTCACCATACATAACTTGTAACGTTTTAGTTTCGCTCATTGATAACCTCCTGAATATTCCGATATGGCACTTGTGTAAAAATGTTTCGAAGTTCATCTGCAATGTCTAATGCCATTGCTATCTTAGTTAATGAAATTAATGAAATCTGTCCTGTTGTCTCAAATCTTTTGATCGAACCATAACTTACACCACTCATAGAAGCTAATTTCATCTGAGAAATAGAACGCCGTTTTCTGATCTTTCGCACTCTTTGTGCAAGTTTCTGATCTAATTCTTCTGCTGTTTCCCATACTAATTGTTCCATTTATTTCTCCTTATTCCATAGATAATATTTTATCCAAAATCATATGTTTTCAGTCAAAATAGATAATATTTTAGCTATTACTATTTTATCATTTTCCCTTTTATTTAACAAGTTCGTGTTGAATATATTCAATTTTTTATACTTGTTTATCCTCTCTTTTCACAAGAAAGAATCCTGCCCGAAGGTCTTTTTATTTTTCAAAAATTAGTGTATGATAGTCTCTGGTTGTTTGTATACAATCAAATTTTTCTTAAAAGGAGTTATCACCAATGAATACTTTCCAAAAATTCATACAATATTATAAACCCTACAAAAAAGTCTTCATTTTTGATCTGATCTGTGCGGCATTTATCAGTCTGGTTGATCTTGCTTATCCGCAGATCCTTCGTTCACTTACAAAGACTTTATTTCTTAAGGATGCTTCTATGATCCTTAAGACTCTTCCGATCATCGGGGGAATTTTATTTATCTGCTATATTTTTCAGGCGTTCTGTAAATATTATGTCAGCTGTCAGGGACATATCATGGGAGCTCAGATGGAACGTGATATGCGCCGTAAATTGTTTGACCATTATGAAAATCTTTCTTTTTCTTACTATGATCAACATAACACCGGACAGATGATGAGCCGTCTTGTTTCTGATCTGTTTGATATTTCCGAAGCTGCCCATCACGGCCCTGAAAATTTATTTATCTCTCTTGTAAAGATTGTTGGATCTTTTATTTTCCTGTTTATCATTCAGTGGAAATTAGCGATCATTCTTCTTGTGATCGTTTTACTGATGATCTTCTTCAGTGCAAAGCAAAACCGTAAGATGCAGGCTACCTTCCTTGATAACCGCAGGAAGATTGGTGATGTCAATGCTTCTTTGCAAGACTCCCTTGCTGGAATCCGTATTGTGCAGTCTTTTGCAAATGAAGATATTGAACGTGAGAAATTTCGTGTTGGAAATGAGGCATTTTTAGATTCCAAGCGTGATAATTATCGTGCTATGGGAAGTTTTCAGAGTGGAAATACATTTTTCCAAGGAATGATGTATCTTGTCACTTTACTTGCTGGTGGTTATTTTATCGCTCTTGGCCAGATGAGTGCTGCTGATCTTGCTATGTATGCATTATATATTGGAATCTTTATCAGCCCGATCCAGATTCTTGTAGAATTAACAGAAATGATCCAGAAAGGTATGTCTGGTTTTATCCGTTATCAGTCTGTTATTGATATTGAGCCTGAGATCAGAGATTCTGCTGATGCCGTTGCTATGAAACATCCTGATGGAGATATCTGTTATCACGATGTTTCCTTTAGTTATGAGGATAATGAGATTGTATTAAATCATATTGATTTCACGATCAAATCAGGAAAATCCATTGCACTCGTTGGACCTTCTGGTGGTGGAAAAACAACGATCTGTTCTCTGCTGCCTCGATTTTATGATATTACAGATGGTTCGATTACGATCGGCGGCCAGAATATCAAGGATATAAAATTAGAGAGTCTTAGAAATTCCATCGGTATTGTTCAACAGGATGTTTATCTATTTGGCGGCAGTGTCAAAGAAAATATTGCTTACGGAAACCCTGATGCAACCTTTGATGAAATTGTCGAAGCTGCTAAGAAAGCCAATATCCACGACTTTATTATGACATTGCCTAATGGCTATGATACTTTCGTTGGAGAACGTGGTACAAGATTATCTGGTGGTCAGAAGCAAAGAATCTCCATTGCAAGAGTCTTCTTAAAGAATCCACCGATCTTAATCTTAGATGAAGCTACCAGCGCATTAGATAATGAAAGCGAGCAACATATCCAGAAGAGTCTGGATGCCTTGTCTGAAAATCGAACAACGATCACGATCGCCCATCGTTTATCAACGATCCAGAATGCAGATGAAATTCTTGTTATCGATGGACAAACGATCAAAGAACGAGGAACACATGAAGAACTAATTGCCTCTGGCGGTCTTTATGCTAAATATTATTACATGATGTAAGTGTCAAAAGTACAACAACGTCAAAACCTATTTTGTTTAGAACTGTTTATAAATTCTTTAGAATTGTTCATACTTTGTATATTGAATGCCTCGAGGATTTTGGTATACTTAAGACATAGTTTTTCATATATATTTTTTAATCCTCTCTTTTCAGAAAAGTAACCGCCCAGATGGGCGGTCTTTTTTATATCATTTCATAGATTTTATACTCTTCCATTAATTTATTTCTATATTCTTTGTCATTATATATTTTATCAATATCTTTAATTTGATTGTTTGCTAATAAAATCTTTACCAATTCTAATATTGCATTTTCCCCTATAATTTTCCCTTGTGTTATTCCTTGACTTATTCCTTTATTAATTGCTGTATCTAATATTGTGCACATAGTAACTTCTCCTTTCTCATTTTTCTTTACATCCAATTGCAAAAATCTTTCGTCTTCTGCAAAAATCCTCATAAATTTTAACATTTCATCCACATGTTTGATTGGTTTATGATTTTCAATTGTTTTATAACCTTTTCTTCGTTTTACAAAATAATCCGCAATAATTCCAAAGTCACTTTGAAACATTTTTATTTGTTCTTCTGTCAGATATGCTATGTCAAATACATTCAGTTTATAATTTTGAAACAGCTCCTCATTCCCACTTTCTTGATTGATAACTTCTCTTAGTTCTTTATCATCTTTCCAATGATTATCTCCAAAATATAAAACAAGCGTTATTACCTTGCAAAATTCTTTTGTATCTTTCTTTAACATCTGCGAACGATAACATGCTCCATCATATGCAATGACACGTAGTGGCATCTTTTTATCTTTGGTTGTCTTATCTGCAGAACTGCATATTCATAGAATTTCTCTGAATCGAATTACAATTATATAGAACTTCTTTGATCTTAATCTAGATTATTGATGTTTATAATTTACAAATATTAGCAAGCGTTTTTTACAGTTTATTCCACATATTTTATTTACTATTAGTATACTGCACTTGTTTCATATTTTCAATACTTCTTTTAGAAGCACTAATAACAGAAGAGCCATCCGGCGAGCATAAATTCTCTGGCGGATGGCTCCTATTCTTATTTATTTTTTCTCATATACATATCAAAGACTATTACAAATTACTGCTGAAACGCATTCAACAGATTAGGGATCATCTGTTTCTTACGTGACATAACTCCAGGAAGAATTGCAACTTTATCTTCTGGTGTTACACCAAATCCGCGTTCGATCACTCCCTCAGCTTCTGGTCCGCAGATCAGCAGATGTGTTGTTTCCTCTAAGATGTTTGTTAACATAAAGAATACGTAATCAAGTCCCTGTTCTTCTTTCACAGAATCCATATATTCAAGGATTGATACTTTGATATCATCTAATTCTCCCTGATCCATGGATGTGATCTGTCCAACACCAAAGTCAATTGTATCGGCATTGAATTTCTTATAATCCATGTAGAAGATCTCGTTTGGAGTCTTACCACTTAAATCACTTCCTGCACGGAACATTGCTTTGGCATGTTCTTCTACATCGATTCCTGCGATCTGTGCTAATTCTCTTGCGATCTGTTCGTCCACTGGTGTACATGTTGGAGAACGGAACATTAATGTATCAGAAAGGATTGCTGAACACATTAATCCTGCCATCTCTTTTGTGATCTCGATTCCCTGCTCACGGTACATCTGAGCAACGATCGTTCCTGTACATCCAACTGGCTGATTTCTGAAGTAAACTGGAGATACAGTTTCTACACTTCCGATTCTGTGGTGGTCGATGATCTCCATGATCTCACATTCTTCTAATCCTTCGACTGCCTGTGATACTTCATTATGGTCAACTAAGATTACCTGTTTCTTGTTGAATTCTAAGATACGACGTCTGGAAATAAATCCTACAAATTCGTTATCTGCATTCAATACAGGGAAGTAACGGAAACGTTTCTTTGTCATCTCTTCTTTGACATCATCTACAAAATCTGTTTCATTGAAAGATACGATCGTATCTGTTGCCATGATATAAGATACTGGCATTGCCTGGCAGATCAAACGGCTTGCTGTAAATGTATCATATGGTGTTGTGATGATTCTGCAGTTCTTTTCCTTTGCAAGTTCTAATACTTTATCAGTAACTTCTGTACCCATGCATACTACAACACACTGTACTCCTGTCTGGATCGCACCAATCTGTGCATCTTCACGGTTTGCAACGATCACTGTATCTTTGGCTGTTACAAATTCTTCCATTGTATCAACACTTGCAGCAGATACTGTTAACTTACCTTCTGTGATATATCCTTCGATATCTCCTGCCTGAAGTGTTCCATCTAATGTATCTACAACATTTTTATATGGTGTTTTCGCCTTGGCAAGGATTTCATTGTCATAAACATCCATGTCTGCTTTCAAAACATCACTGATAGATACCAGACCGATCATTTTCTTTCCGTCTAATACTGGAAGAGACACGATCTTCTCTGTCTGCATCAGTTCACGTGCAGATTTCAGGGAATCTGTTGCTTTTGCACCTTTAACTGGATTTAAATTTACGTCTTTTAATCTTGGTCTTACGTCACTGACGTATTTTGGATCTTTGATTCCAAATGTATCCAATACATATCTTGTTTCACCGTTGATATTACCGGCACGATATGCTTCGTATCCATTTCCTTCCACTTGATTCTTTAAGTTTGCATATGCGATCGCAGAACAGATGGAATCTGTATCTGGATTGCGATGTCCAATGACATATACTTTTTTCATTGTTCCTCCTTCTTTCTTGGCAGCCGTATTATGAATGTCGTATACTCATTCTGGCTGTTTGCTTTGATAGTTCCATCATGAAGCTCTATGATCTCCTTCGCGATCGCAAGTCCAAGACCTGCCCCGCCAGTTTCAGAAGATCTTGCTTCATCTAATCTGTAAAATTTCTCAAACAGGTTATTTAATTGATGTTCTGGTATGGTCTTTCCCTGATTCCTGACTAAAATCTCTGCGTTATCTCCATCGATCATTCCATAAACCTCGATGAGAGAATTCGGATAACAATACGATACTGCATTCCTTAACAGATTCTCAAAAACCCTGGCAAGCCTGTCCGGATCACCATAAATTAATATTTTATCATCTACCTCTATCTTCCACTCTAATCCTTTCTGCTTAAATACCGCAGCAAAAGAATCCATCACCTGTTCAAGCAGAACATAAAGATAAAATTCCTTTTTGTCCAAGGTAATATTCTGAAGATTATACCTTGTAATTTCAAAGAACTCATTGATCAGTTCTCCAAGACGTTTCGCTTTCTCAAGAGAAATTCCTGTATACTTAGCTCTTTGTTCTTCCGACATATCTGGCGATTCATTTAACAATGATAAATATGCAATGATCGACGTCAACGGTGTCTTCAGATCATGAGCAAGATAGACGATGATATCGTTCTTTCTCTGCTCACTTTCATCTGCGATCCGCCGCTGTTCCTTCAACGTTCCTTTGATCTCATTTAATTTATTCTCCAAAGGATTCAACTCTGGTGGGAGCAATATGCGGTCTTTGGATTCATTTAAGATCATCTGGATCCCGCCTTCAACCTGTCTTAGATATGTCGTGAATTTTGACATACCCAGATAAAAGCTTAACAAAAGCAGCACAAAAAATCCAGCACCAATGATCATTGTTTTATTTTGTACAAAGATCAGTCGATATACACGGATCGCTTCCAGCTCATCCATCCCGATCCGTTCAAATATATAAACGATCGTTTTGGCAAATGGATCCTGAAATACACCATCTACAAATATATCAAGTACAAAGTATCCGATACATGCAACGATCAGACTGATCCCCAATGTCTGTAGTATGATCCTTATCTTTAAACTTCTGTATTTACTCCTCAACTTTGTATCCAACTCCCCAGACTGTCTTGATCAATTCTTTGTGTCCCATGACCTCTCCCAGCTTCTCACGGAGATGTCTGATATGTACCATGACTGTGTTATTGTTGTTCTTAAAATACTTTTCTTTCCATACCTGCTCAAAAAGATTCTCTGAGCTTATAACCTTCCCGCGGTTCTTTGTCAGAATCCATAAAATTGAAAATTCCAGCGGTGTCAATGTAATTTCTTCTTCTCCATAAGTACACTGGTGTGTTGCACGATTTAAGATAAGACCTGCGATCTCCAGTGTATCTTCCTGGTTCATACCGCTTCCATCGTTGTATCTTGTAAATCTTCGAAGCTGTGCCTTCACTCTTGCCATCAATTCCAACGGCTCAAATGGTTTCTCAATATAATCATCAGCTCCCAATGTCAATCCATTGATCTTATCCATGGAAGACACTTTCGCTGTCAGCATGATCACAGGGAAATTGTGTGTTAAACGGATCTGTTTTAAAATCTCAAATCCATCAATATCTGGCAACATCACATCAAGGATCGCCAGATCAATATTCTCATGTTCTACACATGCCAAGGCATCCTTTCCATTGTAAAACTTATGTACATTATAATTTTCATTCTTTAAATATAATTCAATAAAGTCAGCAATCTCTTTCTCGTCATCTACTACTAATACAGTTGACTGTCTCATTCGCTTCCTCCTTACTCTTTACCACCCTGAATCACATGAAATCTTGCTTCTTGGCTTTCTTCTTCTAATTCTGTTCTCGTATGTCCCTTGAGACTATATAATGGTACAGTTTTATAAAGCGTACGGATCAATTCACAAAGGATCCTTTGATGTTCTTTATCCTCTTCATCCAGAAGATTTACATACGCAGATGTGATCTCTTCATAGGTCAATCCATTTTGGATCTTAACAACCAGTGATTTTACGATCATCATAACCTTATACTGATCATTCTCGATATTCTTCATCACAAAATCATATAATTCTGGGATTCCATCCCAACTTTCAATTCCATTACCTAGTGCCAGATTCTTATATTCATCTTCACTGTAACGTTTCCATGATAGATCTTCCCTAAGGCTCCACTGAATAAATACTTCGTTGCGGTTTTCTACCTCACGGCTTGCCAGTAACAGTCTTGAATTCATCTGATTTCTTAATAAGATTCCTGACTGCCAGAATACAATACGGAGTAATATAAATTCTTCCAACTCCTCATAAGTCAGCTCCGGAAACATCTCTTCCTGAAGCATCTGGCAGCACTCATAAATATCTAAAATACCATATAAAAACAACATTCCAAAGAGGATATTCTCAAGTCTGGTACCCTCTTCTAACTCTTCCTGAACTCTGCGGCTTTTCAGAGAGAAGAAAAAATTATCCTTTGCTTCCATATTCAATAAGATCGTATCGTCTTCATATGAAAGAAATCCAAGAAAATGTAACTGCTCAATCTCTCTTGCATACATCTCAGCGATCAGGCTCTCACCTTCCATATCCCAGCATTGCAGCAAGAATTCGATTGCTTCCTGCTGTAATAACTTAGTGATCAATTGTGGTGTATCATAAAATTTCTCTGCTATCTTCTCTGACAGAGATACCTCATTTTCATCCTCATGAAACGCAATGTCGATTCGTTCTGATAAAACCATCAGGTTGACTCTTGGATTGGTCGCAAGTTCTTCTATATAAGTTCGTCTTGATTCTTCAATTCTTGCCATCGCCCGATCCCTCCTTTGTCTTAATCTTATAAAGTATATCTTATCGAGCTTCTTCCGTCCAGTGGAACAGGCATAAAGAGTCGTCTAAAATAATTCTTTAATTCGGTTTATATTCTCTTTTGTGACACGGTATCCCATATCATACGTTTGTTTTAATACATCAATGTCTTTCTCCAGACTATCGATTGTATATTCCGGTCTTAGGATCACTGCCTTTCCTTCCCTCTCTAACTGCTCACAATATCTAACCGTCTTGTTATATCTTATATGACGATTTAACAGCAGTTCCGGTAAATGTGGATATTTTCTCTTGAGAAGTTTTGCCGCAGCTTTGTTACTCTTGCTTAATTCTTTTCTATACCCTTCTGGCCTTGTCAGTACGATCAGATTCTTCTCATTCCCATCTTCTATTGATCGTCTGATCGGAATCGGATCTGCAATTCCACCATCATAATAAGGCTTTCCATCTACTTTGATCGTTGGAAATGCAAACGGGATCGCACAAGTTGCTCGAAGCATCGTACACTTCTTATCCAGTTTCATTCCATCTTTGTATTCTGCTTTCCCTGTCCATGCATTTGTTACACCGACCTTGATCGTTCCTTTGTATTCATTGAATGTCTTCCAATCAAATGGATATAGTTTGTTTGGAATCGTGTCATATACGAAATCCAGTCCAAAAAGACTCCTGTCTTTCAGTAGATTCCCCGCTCCCATGTATCTTTTATCATTCCTGTGGTTCATCAGGATCTTTAAATTTCTTTCCTTTTGTTTGGATATATAGGAAAAACCATCACAGATTCCCGCAGATACTCCGATCATATAAGGAAACATGATATCTTCATCCAACAGCGCATCCATCACTCCTGCACTAAAGATCGGACGAAATGTTCCTCCTTCTAAAATAATACCAGGCATCTTTATGCCCTCCTCATCTTCTTATGTTTCGTAAACTTGTCCTATGTTGTGTCATGTGAATTCTATAGACACTTATTCTTTATTATATCACGTTTCAATTCTCCATTGTTACATTTTGTCAAAGATTTTCTTAAGAGATTTCGAAATTTTTGTGAATAAATTTGTTTTAAAGAAATCTATTTTTTCCTGCATGAGGTTGATAACACATTGAGAATAGTTCTTACGAGGTAACGATCTTTCCCGTAGTATTTCATCAGAAATCCTTTGTGCTTCATAATACTGTTTATTATCATCCCTTTTATTCATAAACATTTTAGCAAACTGACGGCTTAATTCTTTTAAACACTTAAGAAGAACCGGATTAAACTGACCGCATTGCCCTTCCAAGATCATTTTGAGTGCTGTATCATGATCAAATGCTTTCTTATAACATCTTTCATGATGCCATCTGCAGATTTCCCATGCTGTATGTATCAGCGGATTGTCTTTTAAATTCTGAATCATCTACGATCAGTATTTTTTGCCTTTTTTCCATACTCTTCCTTTCATTTATTTCAGGTTCTTTTGTAACGTACGGATCAATTCCTCAATAACAATTGGTTTGGATAAAAATCCATCCATACCACATTCCAGTGCTTTCTTTTTGTCTTCGTCAAAAGCATTGGCAGTCATAGCAAGGATCGTAATTCCTGCCAGTGCTGGATCATCCAGTGCACGGATCTGCTTTGCAGCCTCATATCCATCCATTACAGGCATCTGAATATCCATAAGTACAAGATCATAATCGCCTGGTGCTGAATTCCTGATCTTCTCCACTGCCTCCGCTCCATTTTCTGCTGTATCAACCTGGAATCCATATTCATTAAGAATCGCCAGCGCAATCTCACTGTTTAATTCATTGTCTTCCACAAGCAGAATACTTCTGCCTCTGAAATCTGAACTTGCTGCCGGAAGAATATCATCATCCGTGCTCGCCTGCTTCTGACCGATTGCTGTCATCAAAGTATCTCTGATATCTGACATAAATATTGGTTTCGCACAAAATGCATTGACTCCTGCTGCTCTTGCTTCCGCTTCAATCTCTGACCAGTCATACGCAGTTAAGATAATGATCGGTGTATCATCACCAAGACTGCGAATCTGTCGGGTAACTTCTATACCATTCATATCTGGCAGCCTCCAATCAATGATATAGGCATGGAATGCGTCGCCCAGCTCTATAGACTGCCTTGCACGGAGAACTGCCTCCTTACCAGAAAGTGTCCATTCCGAACGCATTCCAACCTTTGCAAGCATCTTTGTCACGCTGTCACAGGTATTAAAATCATCATCTATCACCAATGCCTTAAGACCTTCGAGCTCTGCGATCTTCTCTACACGATGATGCTTAGACTGGATCCGCAATGGCAGTCGTACAATAAATTCCGTACCTTTGCCCTGTTCTGTCTGGATCTCAATGTTTCCACCCATCATATCCACGATATTCTTGGTAATAGCCATGCCCAGTCCTGTACCCTGAGTCCTGCTGACTGTAGAACTTCTCTCCCGCTCAAAAGGAGAAAAAAGTTTCTGTACAAAATCCTCACTCATACCGATTCCGTTATCCTTTACCCGAATCTCATATAACTGACGCTCTCGCTGTGTTCCCGGATATTGTTTTAACCGAACAGAAATCATTCCACCTGCAGGAGTAAACTTGATCGCATTGGACAAAAGATTCAGCAATATCTGGTTTAGCCGTGTCTTATCACAATACACATCCTCATTCATAACATCCATGGCATCCATATAAAGTTCCAGCTGCTTCGCATGAATCTGTCCACTGATGATCGTCTTCAGGTCATGAAGTACATCTGACAGGCTGACTTCTGTTTCTTCCAGATGGATCTTTCCACTCTCAATACGACTCATATCCAGTATGTCATTGATCAGTGAAAGCAGATGATT
>ERZ869983.266-NODE-266-length-18103-cov-4.890935_pt1 | contig 18103 bp, 18 predicted proteins | sample MGYA00521106_ERZ869983 | MGnify/ENA primary metagenome ERZ869983 (study PRJEB32232, sample SAMN07284972) | human gut metagenome | biome: human-associated habitat; material: feces | host: Homo sapiens | place: Tanzania | collected 2014-04-05 ...
CAAGACTCACGAGTGTTCGACTTGAATTTTTATAAGAAGATTTCGAGAGTAGATAGTTAAAGGAAGGGTGGTTTTTATGGGAAGATTTTTGAATCCAAATAATAGTGCGTTTCAAATTGCGTTAAATTCTAAGATATATGTGGATAAGACGGGGCTTCTTGAGATTACAAACCAGTCAATTAATACAGATATTGCATTTATCTGCAACAGTCGTCCGAGGCGTTTTGGAAAATCAATTACAGCAAATATGCTGACGGCCTATTACAGCAAGGGCTGTGACTCAGAAGAAATGTTTTCAAATTTGAAAATCAGTGCAAGTAACTCCTTTAAAAAACATTTAAATCAATATGATGTGATACATGTGGATATTCAATGGTGTATGGAAGTGGCAGGAGGAGCAGAAAATATTGTTTCTTTTCTTACTGAAAATATTATAAAAGAACTAAAAAGCAGTTATCAACAAGAACTAAATGATACGGTAAACTCGCTTCCTGATGCTCTGTCCCGCATTAACGCAGAAACTGGAGCAAAATTTATCGTGATTATAGATGAATGGGATGTTCTGATTCGTGACGAAGCAAGTAATAAAGCTGTGCAGGAAGAGTATATTAATTTCCTTCGGGCAATGTTTAAAGGAACAGAGCCTACAAAATATATCAGTCTTGTCTATATGACTGGAATTTTGCCAATAAAAAAATTAAAAACTCAGTCGGCTTTGAATAATTTTGAAGAATATACAATGCTTGATGCGGGAGAGTTAGCACCTTATATTGGATTTACAGAAGATGAAGTCAGAAAGCTGTGTGAAAAATATCAGAGAGATTTTGAAAAAGTAAAATGCTGGTATGATGGATATTTACTGGAAAATCAACAGATTTATAACCCGAAAGCAGTGGTAAGTGTAATGACACGTGGAAAATTTAAAAGCTACTGGTCACAGACAGGAACTTATGAATCGGTTGTTCCACTGGTAAATATGAACTTTGATGGGTTGAAAACAGCAATTTTAACCATGCTTGCAGGTGATGAAGTAAAAGTAAAAACCATGTCTTTTCAGAACGATATGGTGACATTTAAGAAAAAAGATGATGTATTGACCTTGCTGATTCATCTAGGGTATCTTGCATATAATCAGGAAAAACAAACTTCATATATTCCAAATGAGGAAATCCGAAGTGAATTTATTGCTGTGGTAGAAGAAAATAGATGGAATGATATGATAGAATTTGAACGAGAATCTGAGAATTTGCTGAATTTTACCTTAAATCAGGATGAAGAAGCAGTTGCTAAATCAATTACAAAGATTCATGAAGAGTATACTTCGGTCGTTCAGTACAATGATGAAAATTCTTTGAGCAGTGTGCTGGCAATTGCCTACTTAAGTACCCTGCAGTATTATTTTAAACCAATTCGAGAATTGCCTACGGGAAAAGGATTTGCAGATTTTGTATTTCTTCCAAAACCAGAGTATGTAGAAGAATATCCTGCATTATTGGTTGAATTAAAATGGAATCAATCTGCCAAGACAGCATTAAAGCAGATAAAAGAAAGAAACTATCCGCAGTCAATTCTGGAATATACAGGAAAACTTTTGCTGGTTGGAATTAATTATGATAAGAAGATGAAGCGGCATGAATGTAAGATTGAGGAATATCAAAAAGAAGCATGAGTCAGAAAAGGGGGGCTATCGCGTAAGTGCGACAGCCCTCCTTAAGTTAAGAAGCCCGGTTACTTGTAGCCGAGTCGTTCACTAAATATAAGCGATTCTACTCGTAATCAATTCGCCATTTTGAATTGTCTATTGATAGCTGATAGCCACAATAGGAACAGCAGCCATTTTTATCCGGCATGAAATTCGCACCGCAGCGAGGACATTCTTTTTCTTCAAACACTGCTTGTCCTTTTGATTTCATGCGTCGTGGATAACGGGCTCTGTACAATTTTAAAGTTAGTTTTTCATTTTTATTTAGAATTTTTTGATTTGGCTGAAGTGTAAGTTTGTGCAGCACTGCAGAAATGGTAATCGTTGTGCGATTCTCTGTGTTTTCTACGTCTTTCAGCTGTAGTTTATCGACACTGGAAAACAGGGCATCGGCGGTTAGCTCGGTACCATAAAGTGCTTCATTGAGATCTACAATTAAAACTTTTTCATCGTAACGCACGATTTGGTCAGTCGAAACGTGAGTTTTCTTTTCTTGTTTTAAGAGTAAAATCCAGATTGCGCCAGCCAGTAAAAGTGTAAGTGCAAAAGCAGTACCGAACATCAGGTAATCGTTATGGATGAACCGAAAACAAGGAATAGACGGAAAGAAAAAAGTGAGTATGGTTGCAAGAACTAATTTATAATAGGATGCATTCGGATTCAGGCTTCGATAAACTAAAAATTCTTCTGTCTGCCAATCAAAGAAATCACTTTTGATATAACCACCGCAATAAGGACAGTGCGCTTCGTCACCTTTTAATGTAATCTCGGCACCGCAGCTTGGACAAATAATATTTTGATACTGAGCATAAAATTGTTGTTCTTCATTTCTGTTTTTGCTCCCCACTTCGTCATGGCGAATGTGTCTGGACTGTCTAAGCAGGACAGAGCCATGTGGGAAAAAGTCTTCATATAAAATTTTTCCGTTTTTGAGACTTCGATATCTGTTTAATACCGTGCCCTGAAGTACGATTTCGCGCCATTCACGTCCAGCGTCGCTCCAATGACGAAAATCTTGTTTCTTTTCATTTTCCTCTGTCAGTTTTAAATGAGTCATGCGAATTTCATGTTTGATTTCATTTTTTTTCAGTAATGCAAGTTCATGCTCCAGCTTTTTGCGGTAAGATTGCCCGATACTTGCAGATGAATTTTGAAAGTCTCCGGTTTCTAAAATCGAGAGAAACTTCTTAAATGCGCCTAGTACTTTTGGTGGAATTGCAGAAGCGTTCAAAAAGAAATCCTCTGCTTTATTTAGTTTCTTTTTCAGAAAAAGAAACCAAAGTTTTGGCTGCATCCATTCGATTTTCCAATCCAGAACATAGCAGGTAAGGACGAGTCCCCATCCAAAGGCCCAGGCGAAGGAAAGACCAATGGCATCTGACCAGGAAGAAATCATAAAAATCACCTCAATTTTTAAAAAAATTTTTTTGCGGATGATAAAATCACCTCAATTATATTATCACATCACTTCAAAGCGTCCACACTAGCCTTTACGATAGTGACAAAAGTTTACTTTTTTTTTATTCTTTTAGTATAGAAGAGTGGGAAGATGGATGAAAAAAATTCAATACTTAATGCTTTTGAGTTGTGTCATATTTACGCTTTGTGCTTAGCGACAGTTGGGATTCGATTTTGGAAAATTAAATTAATATGATATAATAAAGATAATACGGTTGGATATGAAATTGCTTTCAGATGAAGAAAGGAATGAGTGATGTCTTAGATGTCTTATAAGAAAAAAAGGCTGTTATCCTATATCGCAATTGCGAGCCTTGTTATATTGGCTTACATATGTCGGCAGATCTCATTTAAAAGCTTATTTTTGACTCAGTTTGCCGGTCAGTGTCGAAGCAGCATTTATATCGGTTTATATTGTGCCTGGTTCATCTATTTGGAAAAACATGTGGTGGATGCGAAAATGCGTCAATGTTTGACGTGGATTGCCTGTCTTATGGTTTTTTGGTTTTTAGTAAGAACGATTAAGTTTCTTATTTTCATGGAACCGTTAGAGATGCGCATCTGCTGGTATCTTTATTATATTCCTATGATTCTGATTCCGACACTCGGGCTTAATGCGGCATTATTAATGGATAAAGAAGAAGGAGAAAATACAAAAAAACAAAGTGCATGTTTAATAATACCGGCACTATGTTTGATTTTTGCAGTATTGACAAATGACTTGCATCAAAAAGTGTTTTATTTTCCAAAAGGATTTTTCTTTTCCAATGAGGTCTATGAATATCGATTTATTTTTATTTTGATTCAGATTTGGATGATGCTGTGTCTGATGATAATGGAAGTGGTGTTGATGCGTAAGAGTGCCGCTTCCGGAAGAAAGTGGACCTGGTTTCCGGTGCTTCCGGGACTTTTATTGCTTGGCTGGAATCTTTGTCATATTCTGGGAATGCCATTTATTAAAGCATATGTGGGAGATATGACCGCAGTATGTTGTTTTTTGATGGCCGCAATTTATCAGAGTTCTATTATCTGTGGACTGATTCCAATTAACAGCAGGTATATTGAGTTGTTTCAAGCTGCGGGCGGATTAGATGCAGAGATTACTGATTGCAACTTTAAGAAACGTTATCGTTCAGGAAAGTTTTTGGACATACCACAGGAAGTAAGAGAAACACTTTTATTTGGCACCCTTGTGATAGAAAATGGAACACGAATGAATCATTTGTTAGTGCGAGGAGGGCATTTGTTTTGGGCAGAGGATGTTTCTTTACTGATGGACCAGTATCAAGATATTGAAGAACAGCAAGAAGAATTAAGAGAGCGAAATCGCCTTTTGCAAAAGAACTATCAGCAGGAGGCAAAGCGGAGAAAAGTGGAAGAACAAAACCGGCTCTTAGATTTGATACAAAGCCAGACGGCCGGTCAGATTGAACTGATTTCACACTTTATGGAAGAATTGGAAAAAACAGAGTCGAAAGAAGTATATGAACGACTTCTGGGGAAGATTGTGGTTGTCGGAACCTATTTAAAAAGGCGAAAAAATCTTACGTTAACGCTTCATAACGAAAAGAATGAAAATAGGGAAGCACTGAAAACAGAGGATTTGATACAAAGTCTGGCAGAATCGTGTATGGCTTTAAAATTGTGCAAGGTTCGGGCACTTTATTATGTGAATATTCAAAACCTGGAATTCCATGATGAAGAACTGATTAAATGTTATGATTATTTTGAGTGGCTGGTAGAGCAACTGTTTGATCGAATGCAAATGATCTTTTTTCGTGTCGTTGAGATGGAGGCACATTTGATTATCTCGGTAAATGTCGTTTCAGAAAATGACATTTATGCATTGCTTTCCGGGCAACATGGTGCAGAAGTAGAACAAGAAGACGAGAAAGAGTGGCTGATTCGATGTCGAATTTTATAGAGTGCAGTGTAGAAATACAAAATTTAATAATGAGTGTTATGGAATTTTGTCTGGTACTTGAGTTTATTCTTATACTTTTAAGAATGACCGGTTCTGCTCATTTAAGAAGAAAGATTACAGTAACCGTGCTTTTTTTTGTTACCTTTTTGGGAACGGTTTTATTGCAATGTGTACAGAAATACGATGAAAAAGTGCTGGAGCAATCGCTTTTTTTGAAGGTTCCGATTGTGGTAATGTTATGCGGAATCGCAGGATTGACCATTTATTTGGTGAGGAGCATTTTAAAGGAGATAAGACAAGAAAAACAGCGGTTGTCACCATGGTCAGTAAAAGAAGCAGTAGACAATGCGCCATGCGGTGTATGTTTTGCAAATGCATTTGATCAGATTATTCTTTGTAATTCCAAGATGAGAGAAGTAAGCAAAATGTTGCTTGGAACAAAATTACAGAATTATAAGATGCTGCATCAGGCTATTTCGGAAGGTAACGTCAGAGAAGAAATCATTTCGATGAGTTCCGATGGCAGTGTATTTGCTTTTCCGGATGGGCAAGTCTGGATGTTTCAGGAGTATCAGCTTAAGGACAGGGAACTGGCTGGATATAGACAGGCAATCGCACTGGATGTTTCCGAAATTTATTATAATAGCGAGAGAATTAAGTTTAATAATGAAAAATTGGAAGCGTTGAATCAGCAATTAGAAGAAATGTATGAAAAGATTGGTGAGAGAATACGTAAACAGGAAACATTGGCAATGAAAATGCAGGTGCATGATAATTTTGGGCGTAGCTTGCTTACGATACGAAGAATTCTGGAAAATAAAGAAAATACGGAAGATAGCCTTTCTATTAATAAACAATTGGATTTGTTAAGGCAACAAGTGTATATTCTTACAAGTATGACAGTTGAAAATTTAGAGGACTTATATCAGGATACGGAAAAGCATGCCAAAGAACTTGGGATTACCATTTGTCTGGAAGGAAATGTTCCGGAAAATTCAACGTACAGAATTTTGCTTGACCGTGCAATTCGTGAGTGCGTGACAAATTGTGCGAAGCATGCATATGGAAAAAGAGTAAATGTGAAAATAGAAGAAAATCAGAGGGAATATCTGCTTAAGCTTACAAACGATGGAATGGTTCCAAAAAAAGGAGCAAAAGAAGGTGGAGGATTATCCGCGCTTCGCAGAGCATTGGAAATAGAAGGATGCAGGATGTTTACCGTGTTTGAGCCAGAGTTTTGCTTACTTATAAAGATGCCAAAGACAAAGTAAGCAGTGGAGACAGGATTGAAAGAGGGGAAAAATTATGGTGCGTGTACTAATTGTAGAAGATCAAAAGATTATGCAAAGATACTTTGAGTATATCCTTTTGCAAGATCCGGAATTTCGACATGTTGATACGGTTGCAGATGCAGAGGAAGCAGTGAAAATTTGTACTTATTCCGCGATTGATATTGTATTGATGGATGTCCAGACCTTTCATAATCATGATGGATTAAAAGCAGGAAAAGCAATCAAAGAGGCATGTCCGTATACCAAGATTTTGATTGTGACTTCTCTTATTGATCCGAAAGTGCTGGAGCGTGCAAAAAGTGGGTGTGCGGACAGCCTTTGGTATAAAGACCATGGAGAGGAAGAAATTCGGGATGTGATTTGGCGAACCGTAAAAGGAGAACATGTTTTTCCGGATGTTACGCCGAGCGTGGAGTTAAACTGGATTACGAGCGGGGAAATTAGCCCAAGGCAGTTAGAGATGCTGAGATTGTATATTTGTGGATTTTCTTATGCAGAGATTGCTCAAAAGATGAATTGTTCAAGGGCAGGTGTAAGGTGGAATTTTCAGGAAATGATTTCAAAAGCCGGTTATAGCTGCAAAGAAGATTTGATTGCCGCAGCATTGGAAAGTAAGTTGATTGTTACGACATTAAAATGATATTTTAAATAAAAATCAGATAATTTTTAAATTACTATCAGAAGTAACAGTGAACAAATAGTGTTCCCCTTGTATAATGTGAATATAAGAAAAAATTACATTATGCAAAGGAGGAAAAAGAGATGAAGAAGAGTATAAGATATTTGCTGAGCGTGATTCTGGTTGTAAGTATGTTATCCTTAATCGGATGTGGAGGAGGTGGAAAGGCTGCGAAAAAGAATCCATATGAGGGGAAATGGATTGCGGTTGTAGCAGAAGCACTTGGAACGCAGATGCCAATTGAAGAGTGTTTTGAGGGGGATGTAAATCTCGAAATAGAGAACAGCGGAAAAGTAAAATTTACGATTGACGATGACAAAGGTACCGGAAAACTGGTAAAGAAAGATGAAAAAACCGTTTTAAAAATTGAAGGGGAGGAAATGTCAGTTACCCTTGATGGAGATACCCTTACTCTTGATGATCTGCTGGGACAGGGAGTAAATATTATCTTCGGAAGAGAAGGGACAGATGCAACAAATCCGGAAAATTATCTGTCAGAAGATGAATTGGCAGTGATTGGTGAATGGTATTCAGAAAATGTAAAAGAGTTGCTTGACGAGGAAGCACAGACGACACTGGACGGTGTAGATAATATTAATGATGCAATGCGTTTGAAATTCGCAAAAGATCGCACAGTACAGGTGATTTATAAAGGCGCAGAGTTAGGCACTTATCCGTGGTCCGCACTTTATGGATATTATGCAATCGAAATGGATGATGATGCACCGGAGAATGTACTTATCACAATGGAAGAGGATGGGTCACTGTCTGTTCAATACAGTGATGAAGACGATTATCTGACATTCAAATGTGTAAAAAGTGCAGGGGAAGAGTAGGATACTGAAAGGTATATAAGAGAAGACGGGAGGAATAAGATGGGATTATTCGATAAGAAATATTGTGATATCTGTGGAGAAAAAATCGGATTGCTTGGAAATCGCAAACTAGATGATGGAAATCTATGTAAGGAATGTGCGAAGAAGCTGTCTCCATGGTTTGAGGAACGCAGACATAGTACCGTAGAGGATATTAAACGACAATTAGAATACCGTGAAGAAAATAAGGAAAAAGTACAGAATTTCCGTATCACACGACGAATCACAACAAAAAAGTACACGGTATTTCTTGATGAGACGCAGGGAAATTTTACCATTGCGCATAATCTGGATACAAAAGAAAATCCGGATATTCTGTCACTGTCAGATGTGGTTCAGTGTAATATGGATGTAAAACAGGATCGGATCGAAGAGACATATACGAAAGATGGAAAGACAGTCAGTTATCAGCCACCGGTTTATAAATACGAGTATTATTACAGTATGAAGATTCAGGTGAGATCTCCATGGTTTGATGATATGGATTTTCAGTTACATAGCTTTGCAATTGAGCAGGAAAATCGAGCAGAGATGATGGAGATGGAACGTGTCGGAAATGAAATTATAGCGGCACTGACCGGACAGGCACCGAGAATGCAGAGTGGAATGCCGATGAATCAGGGAATGAATCAAGGCATGAGTTATGGCATGAATCAAGGTGTGAATTATGGTATGAACCAGGGCATGCAGCAGGACATGAATTATGGAATGAATCAGGGGATGAACCGAGGAATGAACCAGGGTATGCAGCAAGATATGAATTATGGTATGAATCAAGGCATGAATCAGGGAATGAACCGGGGAATGAACCAAGGAATGCAGCAAGATATGAATTATGGTATGAATCAGGGCATGAACCGGGGAATGAATCAGGACATGAATCAGGGCATGAACCAGGGAATGAACCAAGGCATGAATCAGGACATGAATTATGGAATGAATCAGGGCATGAATCAAGGCATGAACCGGGGAATGAACCAAGGAATGCAGCAAGACATGAATAATATGCAGCAGTCAGGTGGTACCTGGAGATGTCAGTGTGGTGCGGAAAACACCGGAAGATTCTGTGAGTATTGTGGCTCTCCAAGACCATTTTAAAAGTGAATTATGAAGAGAGAACACCCCTGTATTTTGTGAAAAAACAGAATACAGGGGTGATTGCGTTAAAGTGTATATAATAATACCATGATTGGCATTGTGACAATGCAGACAACTGTTGTAAATACATTAATTGCACTTGCATAATCCGGATGATTATCATAAATCTGTGCCATTTGTGTAATGGTTGTCGCAGATGGAGTGATTGTTGCAAGCAGGCTGATTAACAGTATTGTAGATGCATTTGCGAGGGAGCAGTGATGCGCAAGAATCCGCATACAGCCGACCATAATGAGTGGCAGAACAAGCATTTTTAATGCTGTCATTAAGTAGATCCGTTTGGAAGTAAACAGTGCTTTCCAGTCTACTTCTGTGAGTAACATTCCAAGCATAATCATGCTGACCGGCCCGATTAAAGAAGCAAGGGAGTTAATCGTATCAGATACAATTACAGGCAGTTTGATGTGGAAAAAGAAGAGAATAATTCCGACTACAATGGCAATTAAGTTTACATTCTGCAAAATCTTTTTCCAGTTAAATTCTGTTTTTCCCTGCATAATGGACTGTGCATGTGTCCACAAAAGCAAGGTCTGGACACACATAAATCCGCTTGAATAGATGACCCATTCGCTTCCGAGCACAGAAGTAACAAGCGGAATAATCAGATTTCCGGCATTGGAATAAATCAGAGATGCTTTTTCTACGGAAGTTAAATTTAAAAATTTTCCAAGGATTCCGCAGATAAGAAACAATAGAAGATGAATGATAACAGCGGCAAAAAGTGCCAGTAAAAATCCATCTTGAATTTCTTTTGAATAGTCGATCTGGAATGCATTTATAATAACGCAGGGCATAATCAGATAGACACTGATAAGGGACAGGGTTTTACTGTCTCTTGATTTTACAATTTTTGTTTTTACAAGAACAAAACCACAGCCCATCATGAGAAATAACACAGTGAGCTGTTCGGTAAGAAGTAGGGTAACCATAAAAATTTCCTCTTTTCATTAGATTCGGTTTCGATTATAAGACAAGTGAAAGAGTAAAACAAGACTCGGAATGGATTTTAGCAGAAACATAGAATGGATTTTACCAGAAACACCTGCTATAATTTTGTTTAAATAAGAAAAAAACAGGAAAAGAGGAAGAAAAAATGGAGTATTTCGTAAAGAGGATTGATGAACCGGATTTTGGCTGTGAGGGGCGTCCGGAGGGAAAACCGGCAATGGATAAGGTGTGGTTAGAGGATGAAAACCAGCATACAATCGTAATTGAAATAGAAGATGAAAAATTGTATGCGCTGGATATTAATGAAAAGGACAGAGTATGGTATAGTGAAAATGAGTTTCGCAAAATCTGAATAAATTGTGAACTTTACCGAATTAGAGAAGAAAATGATTGACGAAAAAAAGTAGTTCGTGTATAATGCGGATAGAGTTTTTGAAAAGAATAAGAGATTTTAAAAGCAGACAATGGCGTCTTGAATGAAGGTGCTATTTGTCTGCTTTTTTGGTTTACGCTCGGTTAAAATTTCAAAAATCTGCAGACTTAAAAACTGACTTTTAGAACCTTTAAGAGGAGGAAATGTTATGAGGCTTAATCCAAAAGAGCAGGAAAAATTAATGCTTCACATGGCAGGAAATCTTGCGAAAGAGAGAAAAGAGAGAGGACTGAAATTGAATTATGTAGAGGCACTTGCCTATATCAGTTCAGAACTTTTAGAACTTGCCAGAGATGGAAAAACAGTGGTAGAACTGATGCAGCTTGGCACAAAAATACTGACAAAGGATGACGTAATGGAAGGTGTAGCAGATATGATTGGAGAAGTTCAGGTTGAAGCAACCTTTCCGGATGGAACCAAACTTGTAACAGTACATAACCCGATTCAGTAAAGGAGGCAATCAGATGAAAATTGGTGAAATTATTCCGGCAGAAAGGGATATTACATTAAATGAAGGCAAAAAAACAGTAACCATTCTTGTTGCAAATAAAGGAGACAGACCGGTTCAGGTAGGTTCTCATTATCATTTTTTTGAAGTAAATAAATGTCTGTCTTTTGACAGAGAAAAGGCTTATGGATATCATCTGGATATTGCATCCGGTACTTCGGTTCGTTTTGAGCCAGGTGAAGAAAAAGAGGTACAGTTAACCGAGATGGGTGGAAGAAAACGTGTCTTTGGATTGAATGATTTAACCCGTGCCCAGACAGGTGAAGATACTAAAGCGACATCGATGGAAACAGCAAAATTAAAAGGATTTCTGTAAGGAGGTACGAAGATGAGTGTAAAAATTTCCGGAAGTAAATATGCAGCAATGTACGGACCAACTGTCGGAGACAAGGTTCGTCTGGCAGATACCAGCCTTGTAATTGAAGTAGAAAAAGACTATACCACTTATGGGGATGAAGTCAAATTCGGTGGTGGAAAAACCATTCGTGATGGCATGGGACAGTCTGTAAAAACCTGTAGTAAAGATGGAGACTTAGACCTGGTTATTACAAATGCATTAATCGTGGATTCTACAGGAATCGTAAAGGCAGATATCGGAATTAAAGATGGCAAAATCAAGGGAATCGGAAAAGCCGGAAACCCGGATATTATGGATGGTGTGACACCGGGAATGACAGTCGGTGCGTCCACAGAAGCACTTGCAGGCGAAGGCTTGATTGTTACAGCAGGTGGAATTGATACCCATATTCATTTCATTAGTCCTCAGCAGATTGACTGTGCACTTTACAGTGGAGTCACAACCATGATTGGCGGTGGTACCGGTCCGGCAGATGGAACAAATGCGACAACTTGTACTCCGGGACCATGGAATTTAAAAATGATGTTAAAGGCAGCTGAAGAATATCCAATGAACCTTGGATTTCTTGGAAAGGGAAACTGCTCCGATGAAGCGCCTTTGATTGAACAGGTAAAAGCAGGAGCAATGGGATTAAAAATCCATGAGGACTGGGGTGCAACACCGGCGGTTATCAATCACTGCTTAAATGTTGCAGATGAATACGATGTACAGGTAGCCATTCATACCGATACCTTAAATGAGGGCGGATGTGTTGAAGATACCCTTGCAGCAATCGGTGGAAGAACGATTCATACTTATCATACAGAAGGTGCTGGCGGTGGACATGCACCGGATATCATTCGTGCGGCAGCAGCACCAAACGTACTGCCATCCTCAACAAACCCGACGATGCCTTATACTGTAAATACGTTAGATGAGCATTTGGATATGCTTATGGTATGCCACCATCTGGATAAAAAGATTCCGGAAGATGTAGCATTTGCAGATTCCAGAATCCGTCCGGAGACCATTGCAGCAGAAGATGTGCTTCATGATATGGGAATTTTCAGCATGATGAGTTCTGATTCACAGGCAATGGGACGTGTCGGCGAAGTCATTACCCGTACCTGGCAGACTGCAAGCAAAATGAAAGATGAAAGAGGCGCATTGCCGGAAGATAAAGGTCATGAAAATGATAACTTCCGTGTAAAACGTTATATCTCCAAATATACCATTAACCCGGCTCTGACACACGGAATCGCACAGTATGTAGGTTCTGTTGAAGAAGGAAAGTTTGCTGACCTTGTACTTTGGAATCCGGCATTTTTTGGAGCAAAACCGGATATGATTATCAAAGGCGGTATGATTGTGGCATCTAAAATGGGAGATGCGAATGCATCCATTCCGACCACTCAGCCGGTACAGTATCAGCCAATGTTTGCTGCTCATGGAAAAGCAAAAAATGAAGCATGCTTAACCTTTGTTTCACAGGCAGCAATGGATGAAAATGTAAAAGAAAAATATGGTCTTGAAAAGACAGTTGTTCCGGTAAAAGGTTGTCGTACCATCAGTAAAAAAGATATGGTATATAACGACAGAACACCAGAACTTATCGTAGACCCTGAGACTTATAAAGTAACGGTAGACGGCGAAGAAATTACTTCAAAACCAGCTGAAAAACTGCCGCTTACACAGCTGTACAGCTTGTTCTAAATTCAAGTTTTACATTCGATTGACATAAATAAAATAATATGCAGGAGGGAGCTTATGCTGGGAGTTTGTCTTTTATTTGTAGGGATTGTATTAATTAATAACGGAATGTGCACCTTATATAAAGTAGATGGAAAATCTACAGCGGTCATGAATATTTTGACCGGTGGACTGTCTTTATTTATTAACTTTGTCAATCTCGTTATGGGAAATTATTATGCAGCAGGAACTGGACTGTTATTCTGTTTTACTTATTTATTTGTAGCATTTAGTAAAATTTTAAAATTAAGTCCGATTCCGTTTGCCTGGTTTTCTACATTCGTAGCGGTCAACGCCGTAGTATTTGGTACAATCGAGGGTATCACAGGAAGCAGTGCACTTGGAATTACTGCAGATATCCGCTGGGCTGCTATCTGGTACTTGTGGGCAATTCTGTGGGGAACTGCTTTTGTAGAAGACATTATGGGAAAGAAACTTGGAAAATTTGTACCTTACCTGCAGGTATTTGAAGGTGTGGTAACTGCCTGGATTCCGGGAGTTATGATGCTGTTACAGGTTTGGTAGAGAGTGAGGAAGAAATATGCTGTGCGAACAGGTACTTGGAAAGCTTAGTGAGTTTGACACAACCGGAAAAGAAATCGAAACGGTTGATATCGAATGGCATGAAGCATTTAAAAGAATCCATAAGAAAAATACAGATAAAGGCACAGAAATTGGGATAAGAATGGATGATTCCATTCTTTCCCGTGGTCTTTATCAGAATGATGTAATTTATGCAGATGATAAAAAATTAGTCGTAGTCAATACTCCTCCTTGTGAAGTGATTCGCGTGACTTTGCTACCGGGACATGAGAAGATGTCTGCGAAGGTATGTTACGAAATTGGAAACCGTCATGCACCGCTTTTTTGGGGTGAAAATGATACCTTTATTACGATTTATAATGAGCCAATGCTTGTGATGCTTGAAAAAATTCATGGTGTAAAAGCAGAAAAAGAAGTGATAAAATTGGATTTTGATAAACGGATTTCTGCTTCCATTCATAATCATCATCATTAAAAGGAGACGTTTACATGTCACAGAAAAAATTTTATCTGCTTCAGGTAAATGATGCTTTATTTCCAATTGGTGCGTATTCCCATTCACAGGGATTGGAAACTTATATACAAAATGGAATCGTACATGATGAAAAAACAGCAGAAGAGTATATTAAAAATAAAATCAAATGGAATTTTGCTACAACAGAACTGCTTTCGGTAAAGCTGGCCTATGAGTCGGCAGAGGCAGAAAGTCTTGAAGAACTGGAAGAGTTAGAAGAAATTTTAGAGGCATCCAGAATTCCGATGGAACAAAGAGATGCAGTCAGAAAAATGGGTTCCCGGTTTGTAAAGACGATTGAAAAACTGGATTTGGAAATTAATGAAAACGGAATTTATAAAGAGTATGTGACAGCAAGAAAAGGAAAAAATATCAGTCACAGCTGTGTTTATGGAGTGTTTTGTTCTGCACTTGGAATTGAGTTAGAAGAAGCATTAGAACATTATCTTTATGCGCAGACCTCTGCAATGGTGACAAACTGTGTAAAGACGATTCCGTTAAGTCAAAGTGTAGGGCAAAAGTTGTTAAGCAGATGCTTTTTTGAATTTCAGGAAGTGCTTGAAACATTAAAAACACAGACCAAAGAGGATCTTTGTCTGTCTGCGCCGGGGTTTGATATCCGTGGAATTCAGCATGAAAAACTGTATTCCAGATTATATATGTCGTAAAAAAGTAAATGTGAGCTAAAAAGTGAGGAAAGCAATATGTCTTATGTAAAAATTGGAGTAGCAGGACCGGTTGGTTCAGGGAAAACAGCGTTGATTGAAGCCTTATCAAGAAAAATGGCAAAAGAATATAGCATTGCTGTTATCACAAATGATATTTATACCAAAGAAGATGCACAGTTTCTGGCGAAGAACAGTGTGCTTCCTGTAGAAAGAATTACGGGTGTGGAAACAGGTGGGTGTCCACATACAGCAATTCGTGAAGATGCTTCGATGAACTTAGAGGCAGTGGATGAGATGATAGAGCGTTTTCCGGATATTGAACTTTTATTTATTGAAAGTGGTGGAGATAATTTGTCTGCAACCTTTAGTCCGGAGCTGGTCGATGCAACGATTTTTGTCATTGATGTGGCAGAAGGAGATAAAATTCCAAGAAAAGGTGGTCCTGGAATTACCCGCTCAGATTTGCTGGTAATTAATAAGATTGATTTAGCACCTTATGTTGGCGCAAGTCTTGAAGTAATGGACAGAGATTCTAAAAAAATGAGAGGAGAGCGTCCTTTTGTTTTTACCAACATCCGTGGGGATGAAAACGTGGATATTGTAGTAGAATGGATTAAGAAAAACGTACTCTTAGAGGGCATGTAGAATGGAAAATAAATTCGGAAAAGTATCCCGTGTCTCAATCTGTGCAGGAAAAAAAGATGGAAAGACCATTTTAGAGGATGTATCCTTTACTGCTCCTTATAAGATTATGACACCATTTGAGAAAGAAAATGGTGGAATTCAGGTCATGCCTCTTTGTGCATCCGCCGGAATTATGAGCGGTGATTTGCAGGAATTTTCCTATCAGGTACGACAGGGCGCAGATTTGGAAGTGCTGTCGCAGTCATTTGAAAAAATCCATAAAATGGATGGCGGTGAGGCGAAAAGAAAGATCAAAGTAAACGTCGAAAAAGATTCGGTGTTATATTATTATCCTCAGCCGGTGATTCCATTTGCAGACTCAGCTTTCGAGAGTACGATGGAGATTCAGCTGGAAGATAAGAGTGCAAAACTTTTTTTTCTGGATGTGATTTCCTGTGGAAGAACGGCACATGAAGAACGGTTTTTATACCGAAAGTTTGCTTCAAAAGTGACGATTTACCGAAGTGGAAAAATGATTTACCGGGACAATACCAGGTATGAACCGGAAAAAATGCCGATGGAAAAAATCGGTCTGTATGAAGGGTATACGCATGTGGCAAACCTGTTTTTATCCGAACTTGAGGATGGAAAAGTGATGCCTGAAATTGCAGAAAAAATCTGGGAAATCCTTGAAATGGAATCAGAATGTGACGGCGGTGTGACAAAGCTTTGCAGCGGAGATTTAGCAGTGAGGATTTTTGGATACCGAGGACAAAAACTACAACAGATAGCAGAAAAAATAAAAAAACTGTGGGCTGATTATTAAGATTAGCTCACAGCTTTTTTTGTGGTAAAATAAAAAGAAAAACAAAAAGAAAAACAAAAAGGAGTGTGTGTTGGATGAAAATTGCAGTGCTATCGGATACGCATGGATTATTACGACCGGAAGTGCTTGAACAAATTGAAAGTTGTGATGCGCTGATTCATGCAGGAGATATCGGTTCTCAGAGAATTATAGATGAGATTTTTATACATTTAAAGCCAAGAGTACCGGTGTATTTTGTACGTGGAAATAATGATGGAGTGTGGGATTGTCATCTTTTAAAATGCCAGCGCTTTACGCTTTCAGGAGTGAACTTTTGTGTGGTTCATGAGAAAAAAGACGTGCCATGGAATCTGGAAGAAACGCAGATTGTGATTTACGGACATACTCATAAATATGCCGAAGAAGAAAAGGAGGGCAGGCTTTGGCTTAATCCCGGCAGTTGTGGGGAAAGAAGATTTTTTGATGCACCGTCGATGGCTCTTTTATATCTGGAAGATGGGAAGTGGAGAGTAGAAAAGGTGGAGATTTAATAAAAAAATGAATAAAGGACGGAGTTTGTGGCAGATGCCATAAACTCCGTCCTTTATTCATTTTACTACTTAGGCTTCAGCAGCTTCTTCGTCAGCTGTTTCATCTTCAGCAATTTCCATGTTTTTTGCATGGTCAGCAATGTGGAAAATTAAGGAATCAGCCGGTGTGATAAGCTGAGCACCTTTTTCTTCCAGACCCAAATCTTTTACATACAGAGCATCGCCTGTGTGGAATTTGGTAAGGTCAATTTCAATAGGCTCAAGCAGATGTGCAGGGTCTGCTTTGTAATGAATTTCAGTCAGTTCCTGGTCAACAAATCCCTGAACAGCGCCTTCATTTTCCAGTTTTACCGGAACAGTCGTAGAAATTGCTTCCCCGGCAACCAGTGCCTGAAAGTCCAGAGCCATTACCTGACGTTTCATTGCATCGTAATCAATATTTTTAACGATAGCGCTTGTCTTGGTATCCCCGAAATCAAGGATAACCTGAGAACCTTCTTTATGTGATTTGATAAAGCGGCTGGCGTCTACCGCACTAAACTGAAGCGGAATGTTTTCGTCCATTTCTCTTCCGTAAAGAACACCTGTGGCAAAACCGTCACGTCTTAATTTTTTTGCTTTTACTTCCGGATTTCTTTTTGTGGTTTTTAATGTAGTCATAATATCTATTCCTCCTGAAAAATCAAAATAATTATTCGTGTAGGTATAGAAGATGTGATAACAGAAGTTCTATATGCACTATCTGTATTATAACACTACAAATAAAAAATGAAATAGGAAAAATGTGAAAAATTTGTGAAAAAGAAAAAAGCCATCTTAAAAAAATTAAAAAAGATGGCTTTTTTCTTTGTAATCATGCGATGAGTCTTACAAGTGTTGAATCTGAGTTAAATATTTTGCGAACAGATAATAGAAATATGAGGTGTAATATTTGTAGAATCTGGAAGGGTATCATTTTTTAAATATTCTTTTAAGTAAATAATCGGCAGGTAACCCTGACGATAAAGATTTTGAGTAATTGTGAAATCAATACTTCCATCTTCTAATAAAAGTTTTGTGTTAGCAGCAACGTCATGGCAGATTACTTTGATTTCTTTTTCAAGTCCAAGTGCTCACAGATGGCAGCAGAAATTTGTCGTCTGATCGGTTCACCAAGATTAAAAGTACTTTATGATATTTATCATATGCAGATTAATGAAAGCTGTATTTGCGACACCATTACAAATTATGGAGATCAGTTTGGTCATATTCACGTTGCAGATGCACCGGGACGTCATGAGCCGGGAACAGGAGAAATTAATTATAAGACACAATTAATGTACCTTATGGCGCATT